>Ga0228535_1000111_pt1 | contig 252242 bp, 233 predicted proteins | sample SJ1metagenome_FD_168457 | JGI IMG/M metagenome (GOLD analysis project Ga0228535, IMG submission 168457) | Enriched culture of PCE-dechlorinating microbial communities from Ithaca, New York, USA - SJ1 | ecosystem: Engineered > Modeled > Simulated communities (microbial... > Unclassified...
GCAAACCAGGGTACAGGTCCAGCCGCAAACCAGGGTAGAGGTCCAGCCGCAAGCCAGGGTAGAGGTCCAGCTGCAAACCAGGGTAGAGGTCCAGCCGCAAACCAGGGTAGAGGTCCAGCCGCAAACCAGGGTAGAGGTCCAGCCGCAAGCCAGGGTAGAGGCTGAGCAAACAACAAAGTCCCCAATTGCATGGCTGGTTTATGGACGTCCGGTGCAGATGACAAATCAAACCACTGCCGGACAACAGGCGCTACAGGTGTCAGGAGAAACCAGAGAAACTGGTAGTACGCCTGCGATCTTGATGTCCCGGACCACCGAGAGTGACGTTGTTATACCAGGCCTGGCAGTAAGCAGTCTGGATGAAACCGGTATGCAGCATGGGCAGTCAGAGCCGGGAACCGCACATCAGTTTGGAGCGACAGTGCAGCCAAATCTCATGGCTGTTCAGGGGCATGCAGGTGAAACACCGGCAGTTGACAGCGAAAAAGCAGCTGTTAGTGATCAGGTTGCTCGACAAGTGGTGACCCATCTGAAACCATCTGGGCGTGAGCAGGGCGGAGACCAGAGTGTCACATTCAGGCTGTCTCCGGAACATTTGGGAGATATTCAGTTGAGTATGCATATGGATGCCAAACAGGGCGTCAAAATTGAAATCGTTGCTGAGAATCGCGGGGTGCGCGAGACGCTTCTTCAGCAGGCTGATGATCTCAGAGAGACCCTGGCCCGGCAAAATATCAAGATGGATTCGTTTGATGTGTCAACCGGTTTGGGAGGCGGTGCGTCACAACAGACTCGTGACTGGCGTCAGCAGGTGGCGCTTCAGCAGCAATCTCAGCGAGTTACAGGCGTTGAAAGAAACCTGTTTAGAGAGACGGCCGAGATTCCGATACGGTATATTGAGGCGCAGTATCAATCTACACTTGATGTGCGATTCTAACGAAAGGAGGTAGCCAGGAGATGTCAACAACGGTTAGTGGAGTAACGTCAGCTTCAACAGCAACAGCAGCTTCTGATGCTATGAAGCAGACGTTTGGAATGGATACGGATGCTTTTCTGAAGCTGTTCATCGCGCAGATTCAATATCAGGATCCGCTCGCACCGCAAGATACGAACGATATGTTGTCTCAAATTTCCCAGCTCACCCAGGTTGAGCAGTCATACAATACGGCAACGGCATTAAATAATCTGTTGACCGCTCAAAGCAACAGTTTGGCCCTTAGTTCCGTGGGGCTGATTGGTAAGGATATTGTTGCGCTGGGAGATAGTTTGAACTTTGATGGTACCAACCCGGTAACGCTGAGTTATCAAAAAACATCAGCTACCACAGGTACCACGCTTACCATTAAAAATGAGTCAGGTCAGGTTGTACGCACGATTGATCTGGGGGCCCAGGAGGTTGGTGATGCAACCTATCAGTGGGATGGCAAGGATGCCCAGGGAAATGTGCTGGCTGCAGGTGCGTATAGCTTTTCAATCAGCGGTACCGACGCGTTGGGAGAGGCGCAGCAGGCCATCACCTACACAACAGGCCGGGCTGACGGTGTCACGTTTGATAACGGCGTGGCGTATATCACCATCGGTGCTGTTTTGGTACCGTTTGCAGATGTCATGAGAGTTCGATCTGTATGAGTACGATTGATCAGATCTATTTTCCAAGACCGGCACAGCCGGTTGGCAAGCCGGCTCAACCGGTCAAGCCGCAAGCAGCACAAACAGCTGGCGAGACTCCGTTTTCAAAGGTCCTGGATCAGGCCCAGGGGGTCAGGTTCTCCCAGCATGCTCAGGATCGTCTTAAGGCCCGCAATATCAGCTTCAGTGCTGATCAACTCCAACAGTTGGAAGGGGCGGTAAACAGTGTGGCCCAGAAAGGCGGCAAGGACTCACTGGTTATGGTGGGGGAGGCAGCGCTGGTGGTAAGTGTAAAAAATCGAACTGTGGTGACAGCCATGGATCGTAATCAGATGAAAGGTAATGTTTTTACCAATATTGATTCAGCAGTTATTCTATAAATCAAGAAACGGGCTGGCCCTCTGTGAGGAAGCCCGCAAGATACCGACCGACTGAGGTGTCTTGAGCAAACCTAACAAGAGAGGAAAAAGTCATGAGTATAACAGGAGCGATGTTTACCGGCGTAAGTGGTTTGCTTGCAAATGCCGAAGGTCTGAACGTGATTGGCAACAATCTGTCCAACTCGAATACCATAGGATTCAAAGGCGGGAGGATGCTGTTTTCTGATCTGCTTTCCGCGCCTATCGGGAATAACTCGCAGGTGGGCCGCGGGGTGCAGATCCAGAAGGTTGACAACCTGTTCTCCCAGGGCTCGCTTGAAAGTACAACGGTTGTTACCGACCTTGCGATTCAGGGGGATAAATTTTTCTCCTTTGCGGTGCCTGGAACAACTGCTGCTGCTGCAATCGCCGTGACCGATGCCTACTACAGTCGTGCAGGTGCCTTGCGGATCGACAGCAACAACCGGTCGCTGATCAACCCGGACGGCTATGTCGCCTTGGATGAAAACAGGCAGCCAGTGGTTTTCGTGTCAACCTATACCGACACATCAGGCAACGTATTGGATTTTCAAAAAGTAGCAGGAGTTGATGCTCAAGGCCGCCTGCAGCTGCTGTATGCTGACAATAACGGCAACAGCTCAAAAGTGTATTATGCCGGCAATGGTGTTGTGCCGGTTCCAACGACAACCGGGGCGATTGGACTTGGTACGGCCAGGATACCAAACCCGCCGGGGCTTGAAAAAGTAGGTTCAACGCTGTTTAAATCAACCGGCAACGCTGTTGGTGGATCAGGTACCCCTATTGTAACGAGATCAAACGGTACGAACGAAAAAATCCTTTCAAACAATCTCGAGTTAAGCAATGTTGATATGGCAACTGAAATGGTCAAGATGATTCTGACCCAAAGGGCCTATTCTGCAAACTCAAAGACGATTACCACTGCTGATGAAATGACTCAGGAGGTACTTAACCTCAAGCGTTAATCATACTTAGCTCAATATAACTTGATGAAGCCCCCGTTTGCCTGCACTCGTTTGCAGGTGGGCGGGGGCACAATTGTATCAGCAATACAGAAGAATGATGGCAAGTGGTTGCAAAAACCTCGTTTTCGTTTTACAAATGCAATGCAGTGCAGTGCCTGAATCAGTTACATGTGGGTCTATACCGGAGGATCGAATGGCAAAAGACGAGCAGGCGGCAGCCGAAGCCCCGGCGGAAGGCGGCAGCAAGAAAAAGTTGTTCATCATTATTGGCGCAGCGGCGCTAGTACTGGTTATCGCCGGTGTTGTCGTATTTATGATGATGGGTAAAGGCGATAAGAAAAAAGAAGGGGCTGATGCACAGGGCGCACCGGTTGCCGAGGGAGGCCATGGTGCAGCTCCACCGGCTGCGGGAGGCGGGCATGGCGGCGCAGCCGCTCCGGGTGTTTCAACGGTCTTTTCTCTGGAACCATTCATTGTGAATATCTATGACGGTCAGGAACTGCGCTACCTTAAGGTGAAAGTTGAGCTTGAAATGGTCAGTGCGGCTGTTAAGCCGGAGTTGGAGGGACGTCTCGCTGCTATCCGGGATGCGATTCTGGTGGTTCTGACGACCAAAACATTGCAGGAGGTCCAGGACGTCCAGGGTAAGAATCAGTTGCGGGAGGAAATCCTGACTGCAATCAGCAAGATCGTTGCCCAGGGCAAGGTCAGCAAGGTCTATTTTACTGATTTTGTTGTCCAGTAACTGATCGGGGACGCCGCGTGGCCATGGAGAAGATTCTCACCAAAGCCGAGATTGAGGCCCTGCTGAATGCGGTCTTTGACGGACGGATTGAACCTGAAAAGGAACTTTCAAAGTCCGAAGGCACTGCTGTCAGCTATGATCTCTTCAATACTGAGGCCTACCGCGGTTTTGTTCCTAATCTTGATATAGTCTATGACGGTTTCATCCGATTTAACCGGATTACGCTGTCAAACCGTCTTCGCAAGGTAGTGGAGATCAAAAAAGTAGGGGCACGTTCCTACAAGTTTGATGATTTTTTGCAGACCCTGCCATCTCCGGTCTGTATGGCTATTTTTAAGCTGGATCCCTTAAAGGGGGCTGCCCTGATAGCAATGGACAGCTCTCTGGCTTTTGCAATTGTCGATAGTGTGCTCGGAGGAACCAGCCGTACCGCACTGGCTTTGAACCGTCTTTTTACCACATTGGAACTCAGGTTGGTTGAGATGGTGCTGGCTGATGTGCTGGCTGATCTTGAAAAGTCCTGGGCGCCGCTGTATCCTGCCAAGCTAAGTCTCCTGCGGATGGAGATGAACCCGCGTCTGGTGACGATTGTTCCCCCTGAATATCAGGTGGTGACCATGACGGTTAAGGTCCATATTGAAGAAAATGTCGGGACGATGATCTTTGTCGTGCCGATCATGACCATTGAACCGATCCGCGACAAACTTAAAGAGGGGATGCAGTTTGACCTGATGGCGATTGACCCGCAGTGGTCATACCGCCTCTCATCGGAGATTCTGGATGCTCCGATGGAGCTCAGCGTTGAACTGGGTAACTCTACCATCTCGTTGAGAGAGCTGTTGGATCTTGAGGTCGGTGACACGATCATGCTGGATAAACCATGTACCAGCGAGTTGCTGGTCAAGGTTGAGGGGGTCCCGAAGTATCAGGGGATTCCCGGCATCCGGCACGGTAACAAGGCGATGCAGATCAGTGATATTATCTCCACCAAGGGGAGCACACGTGAACGACAAGTCTGATGCCACAGAGGCTGAACAGGAAAAGAAGAATCTGGAGTTCATACTTGATATTCCGCTTCAGGTAACGGTAGAGCTGGGACGAACCAAGTTGCTTGTCAAGGATATCCTGCAGTTAAACCAGGGGGCGGTGGTCGAACTGACCAAGCTTGCAGGCGAGCCGTTGGATATTTTTGTCAACTCAAAGCTGGTTGCACGCGGCGAGGCGGTGGTGGTCAACGAAAAATTCGGTGTACGGCTGGTTGATATTGTCAGTCCTAATGAACGTGTGGAGAAAATTTTGTGATCAGAGCAGCTACCCTGTGGCTGACGTCGTGTGCGACGTTTTTTCCGGTTGTGGCACAGGGGGCAGTCGGGCAGGCAGGGGAAGGCGGTTTTGGATTTCTCTCCAGCTTCCTGCAGATGGTTGCGGCACTGATGCTGGTTGTCGGTTTGATCTTGCTGACCTATTATGCTTCTACCCGTCTCATTCGCAAGATCCCAGCACTGCGCCCTGGTAATCAACATATCCGGGTGCTTGAAGTACGGGCGATGGGGCCTCGCAAAGCCCTAATACTGATTGAGGTGGCTGGAGAATATCTGTTGCTGTCAAGCAGTGGTGAACACTTGGCGCTGGTAAAACAGATTAATATGCTTGAGGAAATCGAAATCGTTGAAGAACCTTCTGTGCGGCCGTCTTTTTTGGCACTGTTGAAGCGGGCAGCTTTACGTAGCTAAAAAATGTTTCAGCGTGCATACCGCATCTGGATACCCCATGACCTTTTCTATAGCTAAAAGATTCAGGATGACGCTTCTGCTGCTGGCTGCAGTCATCGCCGGAAGCGTAGCCATTGCGGCAGCGGCACCGGTACCGCTGCCATCGCTCAATATCGGTGTCGGTACCGCCACAAAGCCTGCAGAAGTAGCAACCACCATCCAGATCTTTCTGCTGCTTACGGTACTCTCGCTGGCTCCCAGCCTGTTGATCATGACGACCTCCTTTACCCGTATCGTCGTCGTGCTTTCGTTTCTTCGTACCGCTCTGGGTACCCAGCAGGCGCCTTCAAACCAGATCATTCTGGCCCTGTCTCTGTTTTTGACCTTCTTTATCATGACGCCGGTTTGGCAACAGGTTAACCGTGACGCCTACCAACCCTATAAGGCCGGTACCCTTTCTCAGGAGCAGGCGTTTGAAAAGGCGGTGCAGCCGGTCCGGAAATTCATGCTTTCCCAGACACGGGAAAAGGATCTGGGGCTGTTTGTCAGTCTTTCAAAACAGGCTCGCCCCAAAAATGCCGACGATATTCCTACTCTTACCATTGTGCCTGCCTTCATGATCTCGGAACTGCGCACCGCGTTTCAGATCGGTTTTCTGATTTATATCCCTTTTATTGTGGTTGACATGGTGGTCGCCTCGGTGCTGATGTCAATGGGTATGATGATGTTACCGCCGGTGATGATATCGTTACCGTTCAAAATTCTGCTCTTTGTGTTGGTTGACGGGTGGGGACTGGTGATCAGCTCTCTGGTCAAGAGTTTTGGATAGAAAGGACATGCCATGACCCCCGAGCTGGTCGTACAACTGGCCCGTAGAAGCTTTGAAGCTACCTTGCTGCTGTCGGCACCGTTGCTGCTGTTCAGTCTGGTGGTCGGACTCGCCATCAGTGTATTTCAGGCTGTTACCTCCATCAATGAGGCCACTCTTGCTTTCGCCCCCAAGATTGTCGCCGTTATGGTGGCAGTTATCATCTTCTTTCCCTGGATGATGAGCTATATGAGCGACTTTACCCGAGAAGTGTATGCGCTGATTGCCGTGATGCGGCGTTAGAGCGTCATGTTTCCGTTTGTCTCCCCCCTGCCGAGCCAGTCGGATGTTTTCCTGTTTGCACTGATATTATGCCGGATAGGAGGCCTGTTTGCCGCCCTGCCGGTATTTGGGGGTAAACGACTGCCCACCCGTATCAAGATAGCGGCTGTCCTTGCCATTACCCTGGTCTGTCTGCCTGTTTTGAAGATAACTCCCCCGCCGTTGCCCGGTGATGCCTTTACCCTGGGGCTGTTGGTCATGCGGGAAATGTTGATCGGGTTGACCTTGGCCTTCATTACCCAGATCATCTTTGCTGCTGTCGAGTTCAGCGGGCAGATCATCGGTCTTCAGATGGGGTTCAGCATCTCATCGGTACTTGACCCGTCCATGGGCACCCAGACACAGATCATGTCTGTAGTGCAGAGCTTGCTGGCGACCCTTTTTTTTCTCTCTCTCAATATCCATCATGTCTTTATCAGTGCCATTGTTGACAGCTTTACGGTTATTCCGTTGGGAGGCTGGAAAATGAGTGAGGCGCTGATTCACTTTCTTGTAAATGCCACCTCGGAGGTCTTCATTCTGGGGATCAGGCTGGCGGCACCGGTTATGGTCGCCTTGCTGCTCACCAGCGTTGTGTTGGGTATTATGGCGCGAGCCTTTCCTCAGATGAACGTGTTTATGGTCAGCTTTCCGCTCAATATTGGCCTTGGTTTCATGGTGCTGGGCATGACCCTGTTGCTCTTTTTTCATGTGCTGGAGCTCTCGTTTGGTAATCTGGCCAATCAGGTTGCCATGATCTTCAGGCTGCTTGGAAAGGGGGGATGATCCCTGGCAGAAGACGACGACAAACACTCCAAGACAGAACAACCTACCGGGCGAAGGCTGGAGAAGGCCAGAGAAAAGGGGGCTCCTCCCTCTTCGCAGATGCTGAGCCAGAGTTTTACATTGCTGGCTGGTATTGTGGTGCTCTACCTGCTGGGCAGCTACCTGATGAACGGTCTGAAAAGCACCACCGTGCAGGTGTATTCACAGATTGGAACTTTTGAGCTGACAGAGCAAAACGTCTACACCATGATGCTCCGTATTTTCGGTGTGTTGTTCATGTTGCTCGTGCCGGTTATTCTGGCAGTCATGAGTACGGGTATACTTGCACATATCGTCCAGGATAACGGCAGGCTGGATTTTCAATGGGGCAGGATTACTTTTGATATCAGTAAGCTTAATTTTATCAGCGGTTTTGGTAAGTTGTTCAACAAGGAGGCCCTGGTTGAAATCCTGAAATCTTTGATCAAGATCTTTGTGATCGGCTGGATTGCCTATCAGGTGCTGCGGGACGAACTACAGAACATTACCGTTCTGGCAGAGTCAGACGTCAACGGTATCCTGTCCTATACCGGGCATGTGGCGTTCAAGATTGTAACCCATACCTGTGGTATCATGATCGTCATCTCGATTCTGGATATGGCTTACGTCAAGTGGCGCTATATCGAGAACCTCAAGATGACCAAGCAGGAGGTGAAAGACGAAACCAAGGATATGGAGGGTAATCCCGAGATCAAGGGAAAGATCAAGAGGTTGCAGTTCCAGGCGGCGCGCCGGCGTTTGACCAAGATCATTCCAACTGCCGATGTGGTAATTACCAACCCGACTCACTTTGCGGTTGCATTAAAGTATGACCGCAGCAGGATGGTTGCGCCGATGGTAATCGCAAAAGGAGCTGATGAGATGGCGCTGGCTATCAAGGAGATGGCCCGCGAGCACAAGGTGACACTGGTGGAAAACCGCTTTCTTGCACGTGAGCTGTATGATCAGGTCGCAGAAAATCAGGAGATTCCCGAATCGCTCTATGCGGCTGTTGCCGAAGTGTTGGCCTATGTCTATCGGCTTAAAGGAGCCATGTAAGGCATTCAAGAGCGGCTGGGCCGGTGTCAGAATTTAGTCTCGGTCAAAATAATGACTAGATGCTGTTGCCGGTATTGTTGTAAGTGTTGCTAACCTGTTGAAAAAACAAATGCTTGTTGTTGGTGTCAATGTGGTTGTGACCGAATTTTGACGGCATGGAATCTGCATGGTGAGACACGGGGTGGTATCGGCTGCTCCTGATCTAGATGGCCGTAACGGCCGTAAGGAACTGTCATCATCATGGCAAACGGAACTTCTGTACAGGCTCTTGAGCTGAGCAGCTTTAGAAAAAATTCTGATATCTACGTTGCGTTGGCGCTGATTGGCGTCCTGGCGTTGATGATCATCCCCCTGCCGGCTTTTGTGCTGGATATCTTTCTTGCGGCCAATATAACCATTGCCCTTGCCATTCTGCTGGTCTGTCTGTATACCCTGCATCCCCTTGATTTTTCGGTTTTCCCCTCTGTTTTGCTGGTGACCACCCTTTTCCGTCTTGCTTTGAACGTGGCCTCAACCCGTCTGATCCTGATGCATGGACGGGAGGGGGTCGAGGCTGCCGGTGCGGTCATCAAGGCCTTCGGTTCCTTTGTCGTGGGGGGGAACTATGTGGTCGGTGCCGTTATGTTCCTGATTCTGGTTATTATTAACTTTGTGGTTATTACCAAGGGTGCCGGGCGTGTTGCTGAAGTCTCGGCTCGTTTTACCCTGGATGCCATGCCCGGAAAGCAGATGGCGATTGATGCCGACTTGTCAGCCGGTTTTTTGACGGAAAAAGAGGCCAGGAAGCGTCGTGAAAAGGTCCGGCGTGAATCGGAATTCTATGGCGCCATGGATGGTGCCAGCAAATTTGTCCGCGGAGATGCGGTAGCCGGTATCCTGATCATGCTGGTCAATATTTTCGGTGGCTTGATTATTGGTGTCTGGCAGCAGGGCCTGGCGCTTGATGTGGCCTTGACCAACTATACCCTGCTGACCATCGGCGAAGGGCTGGTGGCCCAGATACCTGCCCTGATCATCTCAACCGCCGCCGGTATTATTGTGACGCGTACTGCCGATGAAAATAACTTCGGTCAGGAAGTTACCGGCCAGTTCCTGAATTACCCCAAGGCATTTTATGTTGTTTCAGGGGTCATGTTTCTGTTTGCGCTAATCCCCGGTCTGCCACATTTTGCGTTTCTGCTGCTGTCCGGCATAGCGTGGCTTGTTGGGCGGATGTCCCGCGAAATGGCTCAGGTGGTGGAAGAGGAGGCGGCTGCCGCAGAGGCAGCCGGGGAGGAGGAATCGCAGGATCAGGCCTCTGCTATTCGTCCGCTGGATACCCTTGAGCTTGAGGTAGGCTATGGTCTGGTGCCGATGGTTGACGCCGCCCAGGATGGGGAACTGCTTGAGCGCATCCGTTCAATCCGGCGGCAGTTTGCGCAAAAGATGGGTTTTGTGGTGCCGCCGATTCATATCCACGACAATCTGCAGCTGAAACCGTATGAATACAATATCCTGATTCGTGGCGCCAGGGTGGGCGGCAGTGAGATGTCCGGCCAGTATCTAGCCATGGATTCCGGGGCTGTCATGGCCCAGCTGCCCGGACCGACGGCCAAGGAGCCGGTCTTCGGCCTCCCGGCGGTCTGGATCCGCAGTGAAGACCGGGAGCAGGCGCAGGTCAATGGCTACACTGTGGTGGACAGCACAACGGTTATTGCAACCCATATCAGTGAAACTATCCGCCGTTATGCCCAAGATCTGGTCGGTCGCCAGGAACTGCAACAGCTGCTGGATAATGTCGCCGTAACAGCCCCCAAAGTGGTGGACGAGCTGATTCCGGGGCAACTCGGTCTGGGCGTGGTGCTGCGGGTTGTGAAGAACCTTCTGAAGGAGGGGGTTTCCATCCGGGATATGCGTACTATTCTGGAAAGCCTTGCCGACTATTCCGCACTTACCAAAGACCCGGATGTGCTGACTGAGTTCGTGCGGCAGGCGCTGGGACGTTTCATAGTCGATCAGTTCAAGCTTGATGAGGATACATTGTATCTGGTGACCATTGATCGGGAGGTGGAAGACGCCATCGCCGAGGCGATCCAGCCTTCTGATCAGGGCAGCTACCTGGCGATCGAGCCGGGCTCTGCCCAGCAGATTATTGCGTCTGTGCGCGGTATGGTTGACCGTTTTGGCATGTATGGTGCTCAACCGGTAATACTGGCATCACCTTCAATTCGCCGCCATGTCAAAAAAATGATCGAGCGTTTTGTCCCCCATGTCGCCGTGCTGTCCCATAACGAAATTCCCCAAAATGTCAAAATTCAGTCATTAGGAGTGGTGACGTTCCATGCTGGTTAAAACCTTTCAAGCTCCAACTATGGCAGAGGCCCTGCGGCTGGTTAAGGCTGAACTGGGGCCCGATGCGATGATTCTGTCCACAAAAAAGGAGAAGCAGGGAGGGATACTGGGCTTCTTCAGTAAACAGGTGGTCAAGGTAACCGCTGCTATTGATCCTCATCGTCCGGTAGCTCCAGCACCGCAGCCGCTACGTGAGCGTCCGGAAAGGGAGCGGACCACCAAAGAAGAGTTTGAAAACTCCATGTTGGCACCCTTGGCCAGGGAACTGCGTGATCTGCGTGAAAAAGTTGAGGTCATGGCCAAGCGGGATGAGGAGCTGCGTCAACGCCAGAGTGAACAGATTTCAACACCTGCAGAACAGCAGGGTAAGGGGGGCGATGGCGGGATTAATCTGAACAATATCCCTCGTCAAGATCTGGAAGAGATCAAAAAAATGTTGTTAAACACACTGGTCAGGAGTCAGGAGGGAGGCATCAAGTCTGTGCAGTGGCCTGATGCGACGCCCCAGGGGGCCACTACAGGAGCGGATCTCCCCACTGAAAAGCCGCCGCTGGCTCGTGAACTGGAACGTCAGGGAATTGAACCTGATCTGCAGGGCAAGATCCTTGAGACGGTGAATACCCTGCCGATGGGACAGGGAGAGGAGACCCTGAAAGGCCGCCTGGGTGAGGCTTTTGGGCGCTTGATCCGTTTTGCCGGCACCTTGCGCATGAAAAAAAATGCTCCCCGGATTATCGCCCTGGTTGGACCGACCGGCGTCGGCAAGACTACCACAACGGCCAAATTGGCAGCCATGTATGCCCTGAATCGCGGTAACAAGGTCGCGTTGATCACCATGGATATCTTTCGGGTTGGAGCAGTGGAACAACTGAAGACGTACACCAAGATCATGGGGATCCCGCTTGAAGTAGCTTCAACACCCAAAGAGCTGGAGCGGGCGGTGGAGCGTCATGCCGATTGCGATCTGATTCTGATAGATACTGCCGGTCGTAGTCACAAGGATTCAGACAAACTGGAAGAAATGAAAGGTTTTCTGGAGACAACCATACAGTCAGATATTTATCTCTGCCTTTCGGCTACCACCAAAGACCGTGAGTTGGAAGAAATACTTAATCGCTTTAGTATTTTCCCGATCAGTAAAGTGGTGTTCACAAAACTTGATGAGTGCGAAAGTGTCGGCTGTATTGTCAATCTGCTTTTGAAGGCAAATCTGCAGATCGCGTACTTCACCACGGGCCAACGGGTTCCGGAGGACATTGAGGTTGCAACATCGGAAAAACTGGCAGAACTAATCCTGAAGGAGGGTGCGCAATGAGTGCAGTGCGCGGAACCGGCGATCAGGCCGATACCCTCCGTCAGATGGCCAGAACTGCAAAGCAGAATAGCCAGAATGCTGCGGCCCCGGCTCAACTGACAGACCAGCAGGGGATCAGGGTCATCTCAGTCACCAGCGGTAAAGGCGGCGTAGGTAAAAGTAACGTCGTGGCCAATCTTGCCATGGCGCTGGCGGCACAGGGCAAGAAGGTTCTCATTATTGATGGTGACCTGGGGGTGGGAAATCTGGACGTACTGCTGGGGCTTTCACCGCAGTACAACCTTAATCATGTCCTGTCAGGTGAAAAGAGCCTGGCGGAGATCATTGTCGAGGTGACTCCCAGCATCAAACTGATCCCGGCTGGTTCCGGGGTTCAGGAGTATACCAGTCTGGGGCAGCATGAAAAGTTGAAGCTGCTGGATGAGCTGGACATGCTGGAAGAAGAGTTCGACATCATGATCATTGATACCGAGGCAGGTATCTCGGAGAATGTGACGTACTTTACCGTTGCGGCTCAGGAAATCCTGGTCGTGGTGACTCCTGAGCCGACTTCCATTACTGATGTCTATGCCTTGATCAAGCTGCTGGCCACACGTTATTCCGAACATCACTTCAAGGTGCTGATCAATATGGCACGCGACAGTGAAGACGCTCTGGAGGTTTTTCGGAAACTGGCCAATGTGGCGGGACGATTTCTGGACATCTCGCTGGACTATCTGGGATGCGTTGTCCGGGATGAGCGTTTGATCGACTCGGTGAAAAAACAAAAGGCCGTCTATGAGCTCTATCCGGATTCCGAGGCATCAAACTGTTTTACAACCCTGGCCAGGCGGGTCATTGAAAATTCACGCCAAACCCGTTTGAAAGGCAATATCCAGTTCTTCTTCCGGCGCTACCTAGAAGGGCCGGGGGGAGGTGGGGTATGAGCAGGCTCAGGGCCTATGAAGAACAGGTCGGAGAACGAAGCCACCAGCTGCGTGAGACCATGATCACATCTCATCTGCCGCTGGTTCGCTATCTGGTTAACCGTTTCACCGCTCAGTTGCCGTCTCATATCGATCCGCAAGATCTTGCCAGTGCGGCGGTTATCGGCCTGATTCATGCTGCGGACCGCTATGACCCGGGACGGGGCGTTCAGTTCAAGACCTTTGCCGAACAGCACATCAGGGGGGCGATCCTGGATGAATTGAGAGCCTGTGATCCCTTGAGCCGCACCATGCGGGACAAGTGTAAAATGGTTGAGCGGGAGATGCATCGTCAGGAACATCAACTGGGGCGGAATCCGACCGGGCGGGAAATGGCGGAAGCGCTGCAGATCAGCTTGGATGACTATTACGGTCTGCTAGATGAGATTCATGAATTCAGTTTTATCAGCATTGATGACAGCTGGGATGATGATGAAGGCCATCCGTTAAGTCTCGCTGATATTCTGGGTGATGATGAGAATAAGGGCCCCCAGTGCCAGGTTATGGCTGGACAGGCGGCCCAGGCCCTGGGCAGTGCAATAGAGTCATTGCCTGAAAAGGAACGTCTGGCTGTCACCCTGTACTACTACGAAGAGCTCAACCTGAAAGAGATCGGGGCCGTGCTGGGATTAACCGAGTCCCGTATCTGCCAGATACTGAGTCAGGCCATGATCAGACTGAAGGGAAAGCTTAAACCGTTTCGCCCCTAGCGGCGACGGTAGAGGAGGTATTCGATGAACAGTGGTATGTATTCGGCATTATCCGGCAACCTGGCTGCCATGAAGCGCCTGGACGTGATTTCTTCAAATCTGGCAAATGCCTCGACAAACGGATTCAAACAGGACCGGCTGGCCTTTGAATCTGTGCTGGCAGGTAACCGGAATCCCCCTGCTGTCCCTCCGAGCCAGACTGCTGATCCGGTACTGCTGCAGGAGCGGATGCTGACCGACTATTCTGCTGGTACCCTGGTGCAGACGGGTAACACCCTCGATGTTGCCCTGCAAGGGGACGGCTTTTTTGTCGTACGGACACCCGAAGGCGTTGCCTATACCCGTCAGGGCAATTTCCGGCTTGCCAGTGACGGTACCCTGATAACGGCAGATGGATATCAGGTGCTGTCCAAGGCGGGTGAGCGCCCCGAAGATGGACAACCGATCAGAATCGATGTTGCAGGTCAGGACGGCGGAGGCAGGCCGGTGGTTGATAGCCAGGGGGGGATCACGATCAATGGTGAACCGGTGGCCAATCTGGCCCTCTTTGATTTCCCCAAACCGTACCAGCTGACCAAAACTGCAAGTACACTGTTTGTTCCGGCGGCCGGGACCGCTGTTCAGGCCGCCGGGCCGCTGACCACGGTAGCTCAGGGGGCGCTGGAGCAATCCAATGTTAATACTATTGCGGAGATGGTGCAGATGGTGGATGCCAGCCGCTACTTTGAAACCTGTCAACGTGTGGTGCGCAGTTTTGATGATATGGCTGCCAAGGCTGTCAACGACCTGGCACGAGTCTAATACTACCAAGGAGTACTAAGCCATGATGAGATCACTATGGACCGCAGCGTCCGGCATGAATACCCAGACTCAGAATATTAACGTCATTGCCAACAACCTGGCCAACGTCAATACCACCGGCTTCAAGAAAAGCCGCGCCGATTTCCAGGATTTGATGTATCAGACGGTCCAGAATCCCGGCTCACCCTCAACCAACGCAGCCCAGATCCCGGTCGGGATCCAGTTTGGTATGGGTTCCAAACTGGCCGCCGTTTCCAAGCAGTTTACACCGGGTGATTTTTCAAATACCGGTGGGCAACTTGATATGGCTATTGAGGGGGACGGCTTTTTCCAGATCCAGATGCCCGATGGCAGTACCGCCTACTCCAGGGCAGGTGCCTTCAAGATGGACAGCAACGGACGGGTGGTGACCCCTGAGGGCTATCCGATGCTGCCGGAGATTGTCATCCCCAACAATTCAACCAAAATTACGATCGGCACCGATGGCACCGTATCGGCAGTGCAGTCGGGACAGTCCACCGCCTCTACGGTCGGTAATATCCAGATTGCCAATTTTACCAACCCGGCCGGGCTCTCATCCATGGGTAAAAACTTCTACCAGCAGACCGACGCCTCCGGAAACGCCACCACCGGTACACCGGGACAAACCGGTCTGGGGACGATCACCCAGGGTTTTCTTGAGATGAGTAACGTCGATGTGGCTACAGAGATGGTCAATATGATTATCGGCCAGCGGGCTTATGAGGCGAATTCAAAGGCGATCACCACGTCTGATGAAATGCTGCAGCTTGCCAATAACCTGAAGCGGTAACAGATGCGTCTCAGTAAGCTGCTAACAGCTGGTTTGATGGTTGTGCTCACCTGGCTCGCAACAATAGTGCATTGTCAGGCCTCATCGACAAGACAGGTGCCGTTGCCGGAACAGGAAATCAGGGCCGTAGTTGAGCGTTTTCTGGCAGAAAAGCTGGAAGGACGTGGCTGGGAGACGTCAATCCGGCGTCTAGCCGTACCGTCAGGGATCAAGGTTTCAAGCGGCGTCCGTGACCTTGAACTGATTGCTCCGGCCGGCTGGGACGGCTGGGGAGCGACAAGCGTTGTTCTGGTGGTACGGGTGAACGGTGTTGTCGAGAAAAATCTTTCATTACGGCTGTTGATTGATGCACAAACCGAGATGGTGACAGCGAGTCGTCAACTGCTTGCCGGTACCGTACTGACCGAAGCGGATCTGCAACTTCAAAAACAGGATCTGGCACAGGCAGGCGGTTTGCCGGTCAAAAACATTACCGATGCCGTAGGCAAGAAGCTGCGTATAACGGTGCGTGCCGGGACACCAATCAGGAGTAACCAGCTGGTCAGTGTGCCGGTTGTTGTCAGTGGTCAGTTGGTGACGATTATAGCGGAAAATGCAGGCGTCAGAATAACGGTGTCTGGCCGGGCCAGGAGTGCCGGTGGTGTCGGAGAGCTGATCAGGGTGCAGAATCTGGTTTCCAATAAGGAAATCCCTGCCCGGGTTGTGGACGCCTCAACCGTTGAAGTTGGCTTTTAGACGGGAGAAATCGATGAAATGGTATCTTGTTGCACTTTCGGGCCTGTTGCTGTCCGGTTGTGTCGTCCAGCAGACAGAGGTGGTGAGTCCCTCCTTTGATCAGCAACTCAAATCACCAGCCCCCAACTACAGTAACGGTTCGATCTGGCAGGCCTCTTCAATCGGTCTGACCGAGGATGGCAAGGCGCGCCGGGTCGGCGATATTGTTACTATTATCGTGACTGAAACCGCCAGCGCCAGTAAACAGGCCGCCACGGCCACCGGACGCTCTTCTCAAATCAGCGCCGGTATCCCGAATATGCTGGGGCTTGAGGAATCAAAGATTATTACCAGTAACTTTGCCGATCTCTCAAAACTGCTGAACGCCAGTGCCAGCTCAAAATTTGATGGCAGCGGGTCAACCTCACGGAAAGAGACGCTCAGTGCAACAATTTCGGCCAAAGTGATCGACGTGTTACCGAACAGCAACCTGAAGATTGAGGGTCGCCGCAATGTCAGGGTAAATAACGAGGACCAGATTGTGACCGTGAAAGGCACTATCCGCCAGCGGGATATAACAGCAGAAAATACCATCAACTCTATCTATGTTGCTGATGCCCAGATCAGTTATGCAGGAGAGGGGATCATCTCCGACCGACAGAAGCCGGGCTGGTTGATGAACGTGCTGGATAAACTCTGGCCATTTTAAGGTGACATCATGAAACGAATAGTTGCGTCTATCCTGCTTTTTATTGTTACGTTGCCCCTGACTGCTCATGCCTCGCGGATTAAAGATATTGCCGCCTTTGACGGTGTGCGGGACAACCAGCTGGTGGGGTACGGGCTGGTTGTGGGACTGAACGGCTCCGGTGACAGTGATCAGACCAAGTTTCCGGTGCAGTCTCTGGTAAGTATGCTGGAACGGATGGGAGTCACGATTAACCGTAGTGACGTCAAGGTCAAGAACGTTGCAGCGGTCATGGTAACCGCTACCCTGCCGCCTTTTGCCAAGCAGGGTACCAAGCTTGATGTATTGGTTTCGTCTCTCGGAGATGCCAAAACCATTGCCGGTGGCACCTTGATCATGACACCCCTGAAAGGTGCTGATAATCAGGTTTATGCCGTTGCCCAGGGGTCCATCCTGACCAACTCCTTTGCTTTTGCCGGCCAGGGGGCTTCGGCAACGAAAAACCATCCAACAGCAGGTCGCATACCTGCCGGTGCCTTGGTTGAACGGGAACTGCCCAACGTGCTGGCCGGAAAGCGCAGCCTGCGTCTGAATCTGGCTCAATCCGACTTCACCACCGCTTCACGGATAGTCGCTGCAATTAACAAGAACTTTAAAGAAGCCGCCAGTAGCAGTGACGGCGGTTCCGTCACAGTGCAGATTCCTGACGACTTTGCCAATCGTCCGGTGGAGTTTATCGCCCAGCTGGAAAACCTTGAAGTGACACAGGATCAGCCGGCACGGGTCGTCGTGAATGAACGGACCGGTACGATTGTCATGGGTGACAAGGTCAAGATCTCAAGTGTTGCTGTTTCCCATGGCAACCTGACCCTGACGGTTAAGGAAACGCCAAAGGTGGTGCAACCGAAACTGCTCGCAAAGGGGGAGACCAAAGAGGTGCCCCGCACCGAGCTGAAGGTGCAGGAAGAAAAGAACCGGCTGTCTGTGCTGCCGGATGGGAATACGATCGGCGACGTCGTCCGGGGGCTGAACCTGCTGGGGGTTACCCCACGTGACCTGATCTCCATTTTGCAGTCGATCAAGGCTGCCGGAGCACTGCAGGCAGAGTTGGTGATTATCTAACTGTTCAGGAAGCTCTCTGAACGACCGATAGGGTAATTATGATGGACAGTACACTGACCATAGCACCGGATCTGCTGGTGCAGGACAAACAGGCAGAGCAGCTGGGCTCACGGGCCAAGCTGTCGGCTCATCAGCTTACTGATGCCGAGCGAAAGAAGTTGAAAAAGATCTCTCAGGATTTTGAAGCGCTTTTTACCGGTATGATGCTCAAATCAATGCGGGCTACGGTGCCGGAAGACAAGCTGACCGGTGGCGGCAAAGCGGAAGAAACCTATCGTTATATGCTTGATCAGGAGTATGCCGCCGCCGCAGCCAAACGGGGTGGGACCAACAGTATTGCCTCGATGGTGGAAAAAGAGTTGTTGAAACGTTATGCCGTTCCAGCTCAGAAAAAAGGGGGCGGGACGGCAGGTGAGGAGCAGTAACATGGCAACAGCGAACCGTTTGACTGATATTTTATCGGAACAGTTAATGGTCCTGAATGAACTTCAAAAGACGCTCAATGATGAGCAAAAAGCAATTGCGAACCTTGACACCCCGCTGATGGAGGTGCTGAACAACCAAAAGGAGCTGTTAATCGCGCGGCAACGCACAATTGCGGAAAACCTGCGTGCAGCCTTGACGGAGACAGCGGGTCAGCTTGGTATGCCTCCCTCGGTAACGTTGAGCGAGATGCTGGAAAAAATGCCGGCGTCCATGAGGGCGCGGGTTGAGCCGTTGCAGCAGGCTGTGAAACAGACCGGTTCGGCGGTTTCCGTAGTGGCAAACCAGAATCGGGGTATGCTGGAGCGTTTTTTGGGTGTGGTGAATGAATCGCTCAGCTTTATTTTAAGAATTCTGAATACCTCGAATACCTATGGGGTGCGGGGAACCTATCTCAACAACACGCAAAGCGGTGCGGTCATGATCAACAGGGAGGCCTGAGATGGGACTCAGCGCGGTACTACAAATTGGCACAACCGGTATGAGGGTATACCAGGTTGCTACGGAGGTGGTGAGTGAAAATATCGCCAACGTAAACACCCCCGGTTATTCCCGCCAGCGTATCGTACTTGAAACTGCAGAGGCTTCCACTCACAACGGTTTTCCACTGGGTTCAGGTGTCAACGTCGCAGCCGTTGAGCGGTACTATGATGCACTACTGCAGAAGCAGCTGGTTAATGCAAGTACTACATCCGGTTACGATTCCAAAAAATCAGAGGTACTTCAGCAGATAGAGCCGATTTTTAATGAGGTTGCACTTGATGGTCTGGGGGCAGCCATCTCCGACTATTTCAGTTCCTGGCAGGACCTGTCGGTGAATCCGAGCGGCAATGCCGAGCGGCAGGCAGTCCTCAATCAGGGGCAGGCCCTGGCTGACCAGTTTCATTACGCTGCCGGCACTGTCAGCGATGCAATTACGACCCAGAACGAGTCCCTGCAACCACTGACCGATGAAATGAACAACATGCTGTCCGACATTGCCCGGCTGAACGGTCAGATAAAGTTGACAGAGCTGGTAAGTGGCAATGCCAATGAAATGCGGGATCAACGGGATTATCTGGTGCGGCAGCTTTCGGAGAAACTTGCGGTCAGCTTTACTGAAAACAGTGATGGCTCCACGGATGTCAGCTATACTGATGCAACCGGTACCTACTCACTGGTCAGCGGCTCGTCTGCCGGTAGTTTTTCTCTGGTGAACAGTGGCACAACCCTGCCGGACGGTAGTGCCCGGCTTTCAGTCCAGGTGACTCCTGCCGGGGGTGGTGCTGCAGCGACCATTGCCCCCACAACCGGTGAGCTTGGGGCCACACTCACCATGCGCGACACAACACTGCAGGGGTACCTTGATGAGGTGGATGCGCTTGCGTTCACCATGATTAACCAGGTCAATGCGGTACATAGTGCCGGGTATGGCCTGGACAGCACACAAAACAACTTTTTTACCCCGGTAGCCGTTAGCACAGGAGCAGCAGAGAGCATGGCCCTGGCGTTCACCGACATCAATAAGGTGGCAGCAGCTCAAGGTCCATTGCCGATCGCAACAGGGGACAACCGCAATGCCCTGGCTCTGGCCACGTTGAATCGTACAAACGGCTACAGCGATGACTACAACAAGCTTGTCGCACAAGTCGGCCTTGACGTACAGAATGCGGCAACAGTTGTCAAGCAGGATGCAGCATTCATGAAGCAGCTTAACACCTTGCGGGACTCCAATTCAGGGGTGTCGCTGGATGAAGAGCTGACTGATTTGATGAAGTATCAACGTTCTTACCAGGCGTGCGCAAAACTGATTACCACGGCGGGCGATATGCTGGATATAGCCGTCAACCTGGTGCGCTAAAGGAGACCGCCATGCGGATCACCCCCAATATTACATCACAAAACTCGCTCTATAACCTTCAAAATTCCCGGACACTTCTGGACCAGATCAATGAAAAGATCGCCTCCGGAAAAAACTACAATCGCCCCAGTGACGATCCGATTGCGGCGCGGCAGCTGGTGAATTTTGCTGATCAGTTGCGAGCCGGTGAACAGTATTCAAGTAACATGACCAAGGCCAACACCTGGCTGAAGGTCACGGAAACCGCCCTGGAAGGGATGTCGGCAACGTTGTCCGAGATCAAGAAGCTTACCTCTACCTTGACCAACGGCACCGATATAACTGCGGTTCGCGATAATGCGGTGAGTCAACTGAAAACCTATAAACAACAGCTGATTGACTATGGCAACACCCAGCTTGATGACCGGTATGTTTTTGCCGGTACCGATAATGCATCAACGGCCCCTTTTAACGGTTCAACTTTTAGCGGAAATGACACCTCGATCGATATTGAATTGAATACCTCTTCGACACAGGCAATAAATATTACCGGCGGCAGGGTTCTTAAGGGGACGAATGGGGTGCCGTATCAGTATGGCAGTACGGATATTTTGACTGAGCTTGACAACCTGATTACCGCAGTAAGTACCAATAATACCGCAAATATTGAGGCAGGCGCCCTCAAGATGGAGGATGGGGCCAAGCAGATAGAAAATGCGATTGCCGATGTCGGCGGCAGGCTGACCAGAATTAAAACCATGCAGCAGTTTAATACGACGACCAAGTCGGTTATTCAGGGGGTTGTTGCTAACCTTCAGAATGCAGATTATACCAAACTGGCAGTGGAGCTGCAGCAGCAGCAACTTGCCTTCGAGGCCACTCTTTCAACCACCGCCAAGGTTAGCCAGATGTCGTTGCTTGACTATATGTAGAGTTTTGTTGCATTGCTGATTTGCCTGAAAGACAAGGCCTGTATCGGTATCCCCGATACAGGCCTTGTTGTTACTGTTGGGCCTTGGTCAGATTCTCAAATCTGGTATGTTCACCCATAAAGGCCAGCTCTACTGTGCCGATCGGCCCGTTACGCTGTTTGCCGATGATGACCTCGGCGCTTCGCTCATGGTTGGCGGTGCAACTACCATCCTTTTTCCGGCAATGCTCACAGTAGACTGCCTCACGGTAGACGAACATGATTACGTCGGCATCCTGTTCAATGGCGCCTGATTCACGCAAGTCGCTCATCATCGGGCGCTTGTCACTGCGGTTTTCCAGGCTACGGTTCAGCTGTGACAATGCCACAACCGGCACGCTCAACTCCTTTGCCAGGGCTTTGAGTGAGCGTGATATTTCCGAAATCTCCTGCTGGCGGGATTCCGGGTTTGCACCTGCCCGCATCAGCTGCAGGTAGTCAATGATGATCAGGCCGATGTTATGTTCCGTCTTCAGACGGCGGGCCTTGGCCCGCAGCTCCAGCACGCTGATGGCCGGAGTGTCGTCAATAAAGATGTTGGCATTATGCAGGGTGGCGGCAGCCCGCTGCAGCTTCGGCCAGTCGCTGTCCAGAAAGTGACCGGTACGCATCCGGCCTGCATCAACCCGGGCCAGTGACGAGAGAAAGCGCATCACCAGCTGTTCTTTACCCATTTCCAGAGAGAAGATAACGGAACCGACCTTTTCCTTGGCCTCGGCGCTGGCGTGGCTGGCGATGTTCAACGCCAGGGTGGTCTTACCCATGGAAGGTCGGGCTGCAACGATGATCAGGTCACCGGGCTGCAGGCCGGCGGTCATATGGTCCAGGTCGATGTAGCCGGTGGGGGTGCCGGTAATCTGCTCTTTCTTCTCATACAGGGTCTGCAACATCTTGAAGGTGTCTTTAATAACATCCTTGACCGGATAGTACTGCGGCCGCAGCTTGTTTTCCGCCAGGCTGAAAAGTGCCTTCTGGGCCTCATCCAGCGATTCATTGACATCACCCTGCTCGTCATAGCCACGGGTGGCGATATCGGTTGCAATGGTGATCAGACGCCGGTTGAGTGCCTTTTCCTTTACGATCTTGCAGTAGTAGGTGATGTTGGCGGCGGTGGGGACATAATCCACCAGGGTGGCCAGATAGGCCGCCCCGCCGCAGCTGTCCAGATCGCCACGACGTTTGAGGGCATCGGTCAGCGTGATCAGGTCGCAGGGCTCCCGGCGGTCCGACAGTTCCAGCATGGCACCAAAGATCTTGCGATGCGCCTCCCGGTAGAACTCTTCCGGCTCCAGCATCTCCAACACCCGGTTGATGGCATCATTATCAATCAGGATACCGCCCAGAATTGACATCTCGGCCTCAAGGCTCTGGGGGGGGAGTTTGTGAATCTGCTCCTGGGACATGCCTATCTCCTGAACCGCGTAATGACGTCGGTCACTGCGGCTATCACGTCATTGGCATCATTGTCGCTCATGCCGGGGAACAGCGGCAGCGACAGAATCCGGTCTGAGGCGTAGCTGGCATTGGGCAGCTCCGTATCGGCCACCGGCAGATTTTCCCGGTACCAGCTGTGATGGTGGATCGCCTTGTAATGCAGTCCGCTGCCGATATTCAGATTTTTCAGCTCTGCCATGAACCGGTCCCGGTCAATGGTCAGCAACTCGGTCCTGACCAGCGGCGTATAAAGATGCCAGGCATGACGTTGCTGGTACGGCGCATAGGCAGGCAGCGCCAGTTCCGCCAGATCGGCAAAGGCAGTATTGTACAGCTCTGCAATCTCCTTGCGACGATCAATAAAGCCATCCAGGCGGGGCAGCTGATGCAGTCCGATGGCTGCCTGAATGTCCATCATGTTGTATTTGTAGCCCGGCAGCATGATGTCGTAGTTGGGGGTACCGCTGGCCGCAAACCTTTTCCAAGCCTCACGGCTCATGCCGTGGAATTTCAGCAAAGAAATCTCCTCAGCCAGGGTTTCATCCAGTGTACAGACCATGCCCCCTTCGCCGGTGGTGATGTTCTTGTTGGGGTGGAACGAAAAGATCGAGATGGAGTCAAGGCTGCCGATCTTCCGGCCTTTGTATTCGGTGCCGGCTGCATGGGCAGCATCTTCAATAATGGTCAGGTTATGCTGTCTGGCAAGGGCAAAGAGCGGGTCAAGGTCGCAGGATTGTCCGGCAAAGTGGACCGGGATCACCGCACGGGTAGCGGGGGTGATCTTTTCGGCCACCTTGGCTACATCTATATTCAGGGTGCCGGGCTCGATATCTGCAAGTACCGGGGTTGCACCGGCAAGGATAATCATACTGACCGTGGAGGCAAAGGTCATTGGCGTGGTGATGATCTCATCACCTTCCTTGATCTTCAGTGCCAGCAGGGTCAGGTGCAGACCGGCAGTGGCTGAACTGAGCGGTACGGCAAAGGGAGCACCCACGTAGGCCTTGAAGGCATCTTCAAAACGTTTGACCTTGGGGCCGGTGGTGATCCAGCCGGAACGGAGCGAGTCAACAACCTCGTTGATCTCCTCATCACCCAGTGAAGGGGTTGAAAAGGGTAGAAATGTGTCACGCATACAGGTAGATACTCCTTCAATCAGCGGTTGGACAACAACAGCAACGCCCCGTTGTCTGCCAGAGTACGGGGCGATGGCCCGGATGGGGCTGCATCATACCGGCTTGCCTCATGGCGGGGAATAACAATCATGACCTGACGGTTTGAACGCCAAAGCTCCATGAACTGCTCCTGGGAAAAAAACCAGCCGGATTGATTGCCCTGGCTGCTGCCGAAGGTCAGCTCATCAGCGTCGCCAACGGTAATCAGACGTTTGCCGGTGTAAAAGTTCATTCCCTGGCGGGGGCCGCTCTGGGCCAGCAATGTGTCAGGGCCGGCATGCTGGATAACGGCTTTGGCCAGGCTGCGGGATGAGAGGCGTTCTGCTCCGTAATGGGCAAAGGCCCAGGGAAGCAGCAGATCAAGCAGGATGCCGAAACAACAGAGTAGCCCTATCAGCAGCAGAGTGGAACGGGTGCGGATGCTCCAGAGCAGCAGCAGGCCGAAGATAACCAGCAGGCTGCCGGGCAGCAGGGTCTGGCGCAGGGTCAGTACCGGTGCAGGGCCGCTCAGCATGGCAGCCAGATCCCGGCCGGTTTGACCGCTTGCATGCAGCAGCGGCGGGAGCCAGGTCAGCAGTGGCAGTATGGCCAGAGCTGCACCAAGCAAGAGCAGTAGGGCTGCAAGCGTTGCCTGCGCGGTTGTGTAGTCAGGTCTGCGGGTGTGCCAGTGGGCCGTGATCCTGTGGGCCAGTAACAGTGCCAATGGGGGGAAGGTCGGCAGGATATACGGGATCAGCTTGGAGCTGGACAGTGAAAAAAACAGGATGATAACCAGCGGCCAGAGTAACAGAAAGAGGGTGGTTCCTCTGTTGTTGTGGCGTTGCTGCCAGGCTTTGGTGAAGCTGCCCGGCAGGAAAAAAGACCAGGGTAGCATGGTCAGCAGCAGGATCGGCAGAAAGAACCAGAACGGCTGGCTGCGGCGATGGATGGTGCTGGTGTAGCGCTGGAAGTGCTCCCTGATAAAGAAAAAATGCGGGAACTCCGGATTTGCCTGTGAAACCAGCAGGAACCATGGCACGGTGACCAGGGAAAAAAGTAACATGCCGGAGAACCAGGGGATTTCCTTCAGCAGGTGCCAGCGTCTGCTCAGCAGCAGATACCAGAAAATGATTCCTCCTGGCAGCACAATGCCGATCAAACCTTTGGTCAGCACCGCCAGTCCGCAACAGATAAAGAACAGACGGTAGAGGTTCGTGCGATGGCGCAGGCTGCTGCGGACAGCAAGCAGAAAACTGAACAGGGCTGCCGAAAGGCACAGGGTTAACAGCATGTCTGTCAGAATGATGCGTGACTGGAGCAGGAAGGCCGCACAGCTGCCCAGGATTAATGCGCCGATCAGTGCTATGCGCCTGCTGAATAAGCGACGCCCCGCAAGGTAGGTCAGCAGGACCGTAAAAAGCCCGGACAGGGCTGAGGGGAGCCGGGCGGCAAACTCATTCTGGCCGAAGAGCGCCATGGAACCGGCATTAACCCAGTACAGTAGAGGAGGCTTTTCAAAGTATTTGACATAATTAAGTGTGGGCGTAACAAAGTCACCCCGGACCAGCATTTCGCGGGGGATCTCGGCATAGCGCCCCTCATCCGGATCAATCAGTGGTGCTGATCCGAGGCCGGCGAGGAAGAGAAAACCAAACAGGATCAACAACAGCATGCTGTCCCGCAGCCAGTGTCCTTCCGGCTGGTTCAGATGTTCGTAGAGGGGGCTCATGAATCAAATTCCTGCATCGGTGCAGGGAGCCGGATCAGGTCATCGGGGGCGGTACCGGCGGGCACCGGCATCAGAATACGCATGTTCGGGTGGACCACTTCAACCGGTAGCAGTGCACCCTGCTGATCACATAGCTGAAGATCGGAGGCCGGAAAATCGGCATTTTTCATGGCAGGCCCCATCAGGGAAAGCTGATCGCCGGTCTGAAACCGGTTTCTCACCAGTACCTCGGCCAGCCCTGGACTCCGCATCGCCTCTACAACCCCCACCAGTTTATGGCTGCGCAGATAACCGGCCTGATAGGACTGACCGACATCTTTGGGATCGCCCAGCAGGAAGCCGGTGGTATAACCGCGGTGGCTGATGGTGGCGAGTTCCTCCATCCAGGCCGGGTCGGCGGTGTAGCCGTCGGGATTGGCGCAGAAACGGTCCAGGGCGGTACGGTAGATCCGCAACACACCGGCAAGGTAGTGGACCCCCTTCATCCTGCCTTCAATCTTGAGAGAAGCTACGCCGGCCCTGACCAGATCAGGCAGATACTCAAGCAGGCAGAGGTCTTTAGAGTTGTAGATGAAGGTGCCGCTTGAGTCTTCTTCAATCGGCTGATATTCGCCCGGTCTGCGCTCCTCAACCAGGGCGTACTTCCAGCGGCAGGGCTGGGTACATTCGCCCAGATTGGCGCTGCGGCCGGTCATGGCGCTGGAAAGCAGACAGCGACCTGAGTAGGCAATGCAGAGGGCGCCATGCACAAAAACCTCGCATGGTAGTGAGACAGCCCTGGTGGTTGCACTGATGTCTTCCAACGTCATCTCTCGGGCCAGATTGACCCGGCCAATCCCCTGTTCCTGCCAGAACAGGACACTTTCATGGTTGATGGTGTTGGCCTGGGTAGAGAGGTGAATCTCCCGTTCTGGAGAAATCCGGCGGATCATCCGTAGCACACCAGGGTCACTGACAATGTAGGCATCAAAGGGGAGCGGCGCCAGTTCCTGCAGATAGTTTTCAAGGCGGCCCAGGGTGTGGTCGGCAGGATAGCTGTTAATAGTCAGATAGCAGCGGACCCCCTGTTCATGGCAGAACGCCAGGGCTTGCGGCATTTCGGCAAGAGTGAAGTTGCCGGCCATGTTACGCAGGCCAAAGTCGGGTCCGCCCATATAGACGGCATCGGCCCCGTATCTGATGGCGCATTTCAGTTTTTCCATGGTCCCGGCCGGGGCCAGCAATTCAGGTTTGTTCACGTCAGATCCACTCTGAATAGTAATGAAGGCAATTAAATATAGAATGCTAGCACATGATGACTCTCTCTGTAAAATGCAAACCGGATAATCCTGACTTTCGCTTGACAAAGCAGTTTTTCTGGCTTTAATTACAGCGAAACCCAAGAAAAAACAGGAGTGTTGCATGGGCCACCTGCATAAACTGGGTCTGCTGTCGTTATCCCTACTGGTTCTTGGCGGCTGTGCGGCCAATGACCTGATGGTAAAGCGCCAGACCGAGACCGAGACCAAGGTTGAACACCTTTTCCAGATTGCGGGGGGGATTGAAGCCCGATTGAACGAGCTTTCCGGTCGATTGGCGGGCCTGGAAGAACAGGAGACCCAGCGTGCAGCACTTATCAAAGAGCTTGGTAATGGCGTCCGTGAGCTGAAAGAGGTTAATCAGGCTTTACAGGCCAAGCTTCAGGCTGCTCCTGCAACTGCTACTCCCAAGGTTGAGGTGGTCAATCCTGATCCTGTCCCCAAGGGCAGGGATGCCGGGCCACCGCCAGCCTATGTCAAGGCCTTTGGTCTCTACAGTACGAACAATTTTGCAACGGCAATTCAGGCCTTCGAGCTGTTTATAAAAGAATTGCCTGCAAGTGAGTATGTGCCAAATGCCTATTACTGGATTGGTGAGTGCTATTACAGCAGTTCAGATCTGCCCAATGCCCACGTTGCATTTCAGAAGGTGGTTGATGGCTGGCCCCGGCACTCCAAGGCAGCAGATGCCCTGCTTAAAATTGGATACAGCTATCTTGCCCAGAAACAACAGGATAAGGCCAAAAGCTCATTTGAACGGCTTATACGCAGTTATCCCGGCAGTCCTGCAGCTGTCAAGGCGCGGGAACGGCTGATGTCCAGCGACCAACCGGCTCCTGTCCGGCACTGAAGTGAGGTGACCATGAAATCTCGTATGCGGCTGGTACTGTCCCTGATGGTAATGCTCCTGTCTGTTCCATGGTTACTCTGGGCCGAAGAGGAACCAACGGTCTATGTGATCCAGAAGGGTGACACACTGTGGGGGCTTTCCGGTAAATTCCTTAACAATCCCAATTACTGGCCGAATCTCTGGTCAAAAAATCAGCAGGTAACCAACCCCCACTTTATTTACCCTGGCCAAACCGTCCGCTTTGTGGATGGCAAGCTGGAGATCGTTGATGCCCCGGTGGAGGCCGGCGGGCAGAAGGCCTCAGCTGGAAAGCCGGTTCAGCCGGTTCCTCAGCTTGAGGTTGCAGAGGAAAAGGTCTTTACCGTGCGCGGCAATGAAGGCTGGTTAATGGAAAAGGATACCTTGCCGACCGGTAGAATTATTGCGGGACAGCACGGCCGCCTGATCCTTGGTGAAGATGATACGGTCTTCACCGATATCGGCACCAGTCATGGCGGAAACGATGGCAGCAAATATACGATTCTGCGTAAGTCAAAACAGGTCAAACATCCGGTGACCGGTGATGACCTCGGTTACAAGGTCTATCCGCTGGGGGCGCTGCAGCTGACCCATGTGACGAAGCTGAATTCCCGGGGTATTATCTCAACTTCATTTAAGGAAATCGAACCTGGCGATCTGTTGGTGCCCTACCAGCCGGTGAAGCGCCGGACCGTTGCCCTGAAAATGGTTTCGCGCCCGCTGAAAGGCTATCTTGTTGAGAGCGCCACCGGTAACACTGCACTTGCCACCGGCGATGTGGTCTATCTTGACCTTGGGCGTTCAGAGGGGGCAGAACCGGGCAACCTGCTCTATGTCGTCCGGAAGGTGGCGATTGAGAAGATGCTGGTGGAACGTTATGTCGGAGAACTGCCCAATGAAGTGGTTGGTGCGCTGGTGATTGTGGAGGTGGGCAACAGGACCTCTACTGCCATTGTGGTGAAAAGCATTGACGCCATTTTCAAGGGTAATGAGGTTGTCAGCGCTCCCCGTTAAGGAGCCGCAGCCAACTGTCTTGAAGGCCGACCCCGCGTCGGCCTTCGTTTTTTAAGGGAGCTGCATGGACTACTGTTCCTGGATAGCGTTGCGGGCCGTGGAAGGAATTGGCCCGGTCCTGTTCCGGCGGCTGCTGGAACGGTTTGAAACGCCGGGCCATGTGTTTTCTGCGGCGCCGGGCGCCCTTGCAACTGTACGGGGCGTTACGCCGCAGATTGCGGAGGCTATTGCTGCCCCGGCCTGTCGTCGCTTTGCAGAAGCGGAGTGTCGCAGGATTGAGGCAGCCGGTGTCCGCCTGCTGACCTTTCTGGATGCCGACTATCCCCGCCGTTTGTTTGAGATTGGCGATCCACCTCCTCTACTGTACCTGCGCGGAACGTTCCCTCCCTGGGAACCTGCGGTTGCCGTGGTCGGTTCCCGCAGGGCAACCCGTGAAGGACTGAAGGCGGCAGAACGGCTTTCGTCGGAGCTGGCCTCTAACGGTGTTCTGGTGGTGTCCGGTCTGGCCCGCGGGATAGATACGGCTGCCCACCGTGGTGCTCTGGCTGGTGGCGGCGCTACGGTTGCGGTGCTTGGCTGTGGGGTTGATGTTGACTATCCGCCGGAAAACAGGCAGCTTGCGGAGCAGATCAGTGGGAATGGCTGTATCATCTCAGAGTTTCCCATGGTAACCCAGCCACTGGCAGAGCATTTCCCCCGCCGCAACCGGATCATTAGCGGGCTTTCGCGAGGGGTACTGGTGGTGGAGGCGGTGGAAAAGAGCGGTTCTCTGATCACGGCCCGTTACGCGCTGGACCAGGGACGTGAGGTGCTGGCAGTACCCGGGGCAATCAGCTCTGCTGCCTGTCGCGGCAGTAACCGTCTGATCAAGGATGGTGCCCAGCTGGTTGACTGTGTGGAGGATATATTACATGCAGTCAGGGTTGTCAGGTCGGAGCATGCCCTGCCGTTACTTGACCGGCACGCCCCGCCACTGCGTTGCAGCCTGACCCCACGCGAAGCTGCTGTTTATGAATTGGTGGCCCAGGGACCGCGTCATCTTGATGAGATTACCCAGGCTCTGGAATTGACGCCCGGAGAGGTTTCGGCTATGGTGCTTGGCCTTGAACTAAAAGGGATGCTGCAGCAGCTTCCCGGATCATACTATTCACTTCCTTAAGGATCAGAGAACCTATGGCGCATCAGCTTGTAATTGTCGAGTCTCCGGCCAAGGCCAAGACCATTGAGAAATTCCTCGGTTCCGAATACCGGGTGCTGGCCTCCTTCGGGCATGTCCGGGCACTGCCCAGCAAACAGGGCTCGGTTGATACGGCCAATGATTTTGAGCCGAAGTACCATGTGCTGCCGGAGAGCAAAAAACATATCGATGCCATCAAGAAAGAGCTGAAGGGGGCGGATCGACTGTTGCTGGCAACTGACCCCGACCGAGAGGGAGAGGCGATCTCCTGGCACCTGCTGGCTGCCCTGGGGCTGGATAAAAAGCCCAAGATCCCGATCCAGCGGGTGGTGTTCCATGAGATCACCAAGGATGCCATCATCCATGCGGTGCAGCATCCCCGTGATATTGCCATAGACCTGGTGGATGCCCAGCAGGCCCGTTCAATTCTGGATTATCTGGTCGGTTTCAATCTTTCTCCTTTTCTCTGGAAAAAGATCCGTTACGGCCTTTCTGCCGGACGGGTGCAGTCAGTTGCCCTGCGGCTGGTCTGTGAGCGGGAAAAAGAGATCCAGGCCTTTGTGGATCAGGAGTACTGGACCATTGGCGCCAAACTGGAAAAGCAGGGTGGTCAGACACTGAAGGCCGGTCTGGTTGCGGTGGATGGCAAGAAGCTGGGCAAGTTTGATATCCCGGATCAGAAGAGCGCGGATGCTCTGAAGAACGCCATTGCACAAGGTAAAGCTGAGGTCACATCGGTTACCCGCAAGGAGATGAAGCGTAACCCGGCGCCCCCCTTTACCACCTCCACCCTTCAGCAGGAGGCATCCCGCAAGCTGGGATTCTCTGCTAAAAAGACCATGTCCACGGCCCAGAAACTGTACGAAGGGGTGGCAATCGGCGAAGGCGGCACGGTCGGTCTGATCACCTACATGCGTACTGACAGCGTCAACCTCTCGGCCCAGGCCCTGAAAGATGCCCATGACCTGATCAGTGTGGCCTATGGCAAGGAATACGCCCTGGCCAAGCCCCGCTTTTACAAGAATAAGTCAAAAAATGCCCAGGAAGCCCACGAGGCGATCCGTCCCACTTATCTGGACAAGACCCCGGCTGAACTGAAGAAGTATCTGACCCCTGACCTGTTCAAGCTATATGAGCTGATCTGGAAGCGGACGGTTGCCTGCCAGATGGCCGAGGCACTGTTGGACCAGACCTCGGTGGATATCGCGGTCAGTGGCCAGAAAACGGACAGCTTCACCCTGCGGGCAACCGGTTCGGTGATCCGCTTCCCCGGCTTCATGAAGCTCTATATTGAGGGGGTGGATGACGAAGACGAGGAAAAGGAAGGTACGCTGCCAGCTCTGGATGAGGGGGAAGCGCTCAAGCTGCTTGAGGTGCTGCCGGAGCAGCACTTTACCCAGCCGCCGCCCCGCTACACCGAAGCCACCCTGGTCAAGACTCTGGAAGAGTATGGCATCGGCCGGCCATCCACCTATGCCAGTACCCTTAACACCCTGGTGGAACGTAAGTATGCCCGTCTGGACAAGAAACGGTTCTTCCCGGAGGATGTCGGCATGGTGGTTAATGACCTTTTAACCGCCCATTTCCCCAAGTATGTGGATTACAACTTTACCGCCGGACTGGAAGAGGAGCTGGATCAGGTCTCCCGCGGTGAAAAACAGTGGAAGCCGCTACTGCGCGAGTTCTGGAACCCGTTCATCAGCCTGCTTAAGCAAAAAGAGGGGGAGGTCAAGAAGGACGATCTGACCACCGAGACCCTGGAAGAGGCCTGTCCGGAGTGTGGCAAGCCGCTGGCCATCAAGCTGGGCAAACGGGGCAAGTTTATCGCCTGTACCGGTTTCAAAGAGGGGTGCAAGTACACCCGCAACCTGGAAAACAGCGGTACTGAAGAGGCTGCTGAACCGGAAGTTTCAGAAGAAAAATGTGATAAATGCGGCCAGCCGATGTTGATCAAGTCGGGTCGCTACGGCAAGTATCTGGCCTGCTCCGGCTATCCGGCCTGCAAGAATATCCAGCCTTTGAACAAACCCAAGGGGACCGGTGTTACCTGCCCGGAATGTAAAGAGGGGGAGTTGACTGAGAAGAAGTCCCGTTATGGCAAGATGTTCTACTCCTGCAACCGCTATCCTGATTGCAAATTTGCCCTGTGGGATCCACCGGTTACCCAGCCCTGTCCCAAGTGCGGCTTCCCGGTGCTGGTCAAGAAGGTCTACAAGAAAAAAGGTGAGTTCCTGAAGTGTCCCAAAGAGGGATGTGACTACACTTCCGCATAACGGTTTCGTCTCTGGCTTATCTATGTTGCTCTGTACTCAGTTGTCCGGCACTCGATGTACTGACCAGTACGCCGTTGTGTCGGACTTTTTAGCTGTCTGGCAGAGTGAGCTGTGACGGTCCTGGAGTTTTTATGCATACATTGGTGACAATAATAGGCGCCGGTCTTGCCGGTTGTGAGGCAGCCTGGCAGGCGGCAGAGCGTGGTCTGCAGGTTCGTCTGTATGAGATGAAGCCCCACCGCTATTCTCCAGCTCACCAATGTGAGGGGCTGGCTGAGCTGGTCTGCTCCAACTCACTGCGGGGGGCAGATCTGGGTAATGCGGTCGGTCTGCTCAAGGAAGAGCTGCGGCGTTGCGGTTCCCTGATCATGCAGGCTGCTGATGCCACCAGGGTTCCGGCCGGTGGTGCCCTGGCTGTCAATCGGGATCTGTTTTCCTTCTGGATAACTGAAAAAATATCCTCCCATCCCAATATCACCCTGATTCGTGAAGAATTGACCTGCCTGCCGTCTGAAGGCTTGGTGGTAATCGCCTCCGGTCCCCTGACCAGCGATAGCTTGGCTGAAGAACTGTCCCGTCTGGTGGGGGAGCGGCTCTACTTCTACGATGCCATCGCCCCGATTGTTACAGCAGAATCCCTTGATCTGTCCAGGATCTATGCCGCTTCCCGCTATGGCAAGGGTGATCCTGACGATTACCTCAACTGCCCCATGGATCAGGAACAGTATGCGGCGTTTATAGCAGCTGTGAAGGCTGCTGAAAAGGTGGCGCCCCGCGAATTCGAGAAGGTGGTCCACTTTGACGGCTGTATGCCGATTGAAGAGATGGCAGAGCGTGGTGATGAAACCTTGCGCTTTGGTCCGATGAAGCCGGTCGGCCTGCCTGATCCGGCCACCGGCAGAGACCCCTGGGCCGTGGTGCAGTTGCGGGCAGAAAATAATGAAAAGACCCTCTACAACCTGGTGGGGTTCCAGACCAAGATGACCTGGCCGGAACAACGCCGGGTGCTGCGGATGATTCCGGGGCTGGAACGGGCCGAGTTTGTCCGGTTGGGGGTGATGCACCGCAACACCTTTATCAATGCACCGGCCTTGCTGTTGCCCTCGCAGCAGCTGAAGTCAGATCCCCGCATCATCTTTGCCGGGCAGATCACCGGTGTTGAGGGGTATGTTGAATCAGCAGGCTCAGGTTTTCTGGCCGGCCTGACGGTGGCTGCGCTGGTCACTCATGAAGAACCGGTTCTGCCTCCGCAGGAAACTGCCCTGGGGGCCTTGCTTCACCATATGACCAATGCTGATGTCCGCCATTTCCAGCCGATGAATGTTAACTACGGTCTGTTCCCTTCCCTTGCAAGCAGGGTCAAGAAGAAGGATCGCAAGCTGTTGCTGGCAGAACGGGCGTTGGCGGTGCTGGAGGACTGGAAAGGCAGGATTGAAACACGCAGCAACCGGGCAACTGAGTAAGCCGAAATATAAAACCTTGAAAAGCTGAGGTTGTTTTGTCTACTATTGCTATTGGGTTTTGTTTTTCTCTGTTGTCCCGTTGCTCTGTGTTTTAAAAGGATTTTACCTATGTCTGATCAAATAGTTACTGATACCCTTCAGCGTATAGAAGAAGAGCTGAAAAAGTGTGTCAAGTGCGGTACCTGTCGCTCCAACTGCCCTGCTTTTACCGCCTTTCAGCGTGAGCCGGCCACGGCCCGTGGCAAGCTGACCCTGGTTCAGCACCTGCTGAAGGATGACATTGACCTGGATGACCAGACCTATATGGCCATGTCCAAGTGTCTGTTGTGTGGCAGTTGCGTGGACCGCTGTCCCAATGCTGTGCCCACCGATGAGATTGTGATTGCTGCCCGTGAGGCGCTGGCCAAGAAGCGTGGTCTGACCACCTTTCATGCCGCTGTGGGGCAGGTGATCAAGAGCCGTACCCGGATGAAACTGGGTGCCAAGGCTGCCTCGTTGCTGGGGCCGTTGTTCTTCAAAAAGGTACCGGAGAATTCAGGTCTGCGCCTGCGCTTTCCCCTGCCGTTTGTGGGTAACAAACGCTATATTCCGGCCATTGCCAAGACCCCTTTCATGGGGCGTTATCCGGAGGTGATCGAAGGGGAGCCGGGTAAACCACGGATTATCTTCTTTGTGGGCTGCATGATCAACTTTGCCTATCCGCGGGTCGGTGTGGCTACGGTCAAGCTGTTCCAGCACCTGGGTTGTACGATTATCATTCCCAAGGATCAGCAATGCTGCGGCCTGCCCGGCATGTCCGGCGGAGACATCGAGACCGTGCGGGATCTGGCCGAGCGTAACCTGGCCGCTCTGGAACAGTATGAGGCTGATTATGTGATGAGTGCCTGTGCCACCTGTGGCGGTGCCTTGCACCGCCTCTATCCGCTGGTGGTCGGTAAACGTAACCCGGAGCTGCGTGAGCGGCTTGACCGGTTGGCCGCGAAGACGGTGGATGCTGCCCAGCTGCTGGCCCAGCTGGGGCTGAAGCCTGCTGAAACCGGCAGCGGTGCAACCGGCAAAATTACCTATCATGACCCCTGTCATCTGCGGACCCGCAAGCTGACTGCCCAACCCCGTGATCTGATCAAGGCCACTCCCGGACTTGAGCTGGTGGAGATGGAAGGGGCAGACCGCTGCTGTGGTCTGGGCGGCACCTTCAATGTTTATCACTACGGTTCCTCCATGGAGATCAATGATCTCAAGAGCGAAGCGATCATTGCCACCGGCGCAGATGCTGTGGCCACCGGCTGTCCCGGTTGTATGATGCAGTTGGACGACGGCCTGAAACAACATGGTTCTACTGTTGAAGTGGTTCATACCATGGAGCTGCTGGCGCGTCAGCTGCTGGAAGAGGAAAAATAATCATTTAAGTGTGGCTAAAAATAGTACAGTAAAACTGTAGTTATCTTTGTTGCGAGTAAAACTATTTTATTGACAATATAACTGGTTTTGTATACAAACGCCGGACCAAAACAGGTTTATATTTCGGCGGATTAAGTGATGAGCAGCGAATTCAATATTGGTGCAAAAATCAAAAAACTCCGATTGGCGAAGAAGCTGACCCTCCAGGCCGTTGCCCGTGAGACCGGTTTTTCGCCTGCCCTGATTTCCCAGATCGAAAACAATAACGTTTCTCCCCCCATAGCTACCCTCTCCAAGATCGCGCGCTTTTTTGACGTCAAGATAGGCCACTTCTTTGCTGAAGAAGAAGAGGAATGCCGTTACGAAATCGTGCGTGCCGATGAGCGCAAACTGATGCCGCGGGTCATCTCCCGTGCCGGTACCAGTCAGGGCTACTCCTATGAGTCGCTGTCGTGGCGCAAACAGAATAAAAAAATGGAGCCGTTCCTGTTGTCGGTCATGGAAAAGGTCTCGGAAGAGAATACCTATAGCCATGATGGTGAGGAGTTCCTGTTCATCATGAAGGGAACTGCCGAGCTGGTACTGGAAGATCAGCGTCATGAGCTGGCCGAAGGGGACTGTGTCTATTTTGATTCATCCCTGCGGCACCGCCTGCTGTCCAAGGATGGTACCGAGGTTCAGGTGCTGGCAGTCGTTGCCAGGTAGTTGATCCGTTTATCTATTTTTAGATTTTGTACGTATATTACACTGCAGAGGAAGGATGGTTCAGATGTCCAAGAAAGCGATCAAGCCCTCACTGAAGAACCCGTTTGCCCCACCGGAAACCGTTGAATTCACTATTCCCGGCGAGATCCCTGGCAAGAAGGGCGGCTATGAAGAGGCGATGAAGGAAGGTCATGACCTGATCCAGCGCCCGATCAAGTCGGTCAGTATTGCCCAGATTGAAAAGCAGCATTTCAAGAAGCGAATGACCGTCTGGGAACGGATCAAGGTGCTGACTGAGAAGGAACCCAATGTCCTGTTCCAGAACTGGGGCAAGAACCTTGACGGTGCCTCATTGGTCACCGGCATCCTGAACGTCAATGGTCGTGACGTGGCGCTGTATGGGCATGATTTTACCGTGCGGGCCGGCTCTATCGATGCCACCAACGGTCGTAAGCTTGCGTTGCTGTTCCAGATGGCTGGTGAAAAGGGGATTCCGGTCATCGGCATGAACGACTCGGCCGGTGCCTTTGTGCCTGCCGGCGTGGGTGGTCTGGATGGTTATGCCGAGGCCTTTACCGCCCTGCGCAAGATCAGTGGCGTGGTCCCTTCTATTATGTGCATGTTCGGCTTTAACGCCGGTGGCGGCTCTTATCTGCCCCGTCAGGGCAGCTTTGTGATCCAGCCCAATGACACCTTTTTCGGCCTGACCGGACCTGGCGTGGTCAAGTCGGTACTGGGTGAGGATGTTACCCCGGAAGATCTGGGCGGACCCAAGGTGCATGGCGCCTCCGGTGTGGCTGACCTGACCGTTGAGGACGAGGTCGGCGCACTGCGTGCTGCCCTGCAGCTGCTTTCCTATGTGCCTGATAACAATAGCGTTGCTCCCCGTTTCCGCCAGACCAGCGATCCGCTGGACCGTAAGACCTGGGAAATCAACACCCTGCTCAAAAAGGCATTTAACTCTCCAACCGGCTTCAACACCCCGTTTGATGTCTCGATCATGATCCAGCAGATCTGTGACCATGGTGACTATTTTGAGATGCAACCGGACCGTGCCCGTGAAGCGGTCACCGCCTTTGGTCGTCTGGGCGGCAACGTGGTCGGCTTTGTGGCCAACAACTCTGCCGTTGCTTCGGGCCAGATCTCAGTGGATTCTGCCTACAAGATCGCCCGTTTCAACCGTTTCTGTAACATCTACAACATCCCGATGATCTTTATGGAAGATACCACCGGCTTCCTGCCCGGACGTGAGCAGGAGTCTCGCGGTATTGTCCAGGCTGGCCGGGCCATGCTGGATTCCATCGTTGATATCCGTACCCCCCGCATCCTGTTGATCATCCGGAACGCCTACGGCGGGGCCTATGCCTCCTACAACAACTACCCCACCGGTGCTGATCTGGTGCTGGCGCTGCCCACCACCCGTCTGGCGGTTATGGGGCCGGCTGGTAAGGAATTTGTGTATAAGGATGAACTGCGTAAACTGCGTGGCGCTGTTAAGGACAAAGTCAAATCCGGTGTTCAGGAGCGGGTTGCCGCCGGTATGGATGCTGGCGAAGCCACCAAGGATGCCGAGAAGGATGTGGCTGACTGGCTGAGGATTGAAGAAGCTGCCCTGAACCTGCGCTATGAAAAAGAGCTGATGAATCCGAAGGAAGGTCTGGCTTTGGGCTCCATCTCATCGCTGGTCATGCCCACCGATCTGCGTAAGGTGCTGGGCGAGAACATGAACTTCCTGCTGCGGCACTATAAGCCCGGCCCGATGCAGGCGATCCAGCGCGAGTTCCACTAAGCTGTCATTATTTAACTTATTGATTTGAATTGGAGATATAAGCCCATGCCTCAGACCGACTACTACAAGCATAACCCCCTGATTCACCGGGATCGCCGATTGAGCAAGTCTTCATCCGAGTGGGTCCGCTCTTTTTCCTGTGAAGACCTGAAGCCGTTGATTGTCTGCCGTGGTCCGATCCGTAAGGAAGCCATGGATGTGTATCAGGAAATGGGGATCAGCCACTATGGCATCCTGCTTTCAGAAAAAGATTCCATTGTCTATCCCAATGCGCTGGCTCCTGAACTGCGCCAGCTGACCGACTCCAACCGGGTGCACCGGGTGCCTGACTACTCCGGCGCCAGCAAGGAAGAGCGGGTTGAGCGGATCAACCAGATCATCGGCATTGCCAAGGATAACGGCTATGACTCCATCTTTGCCGGCTATGGCTTTATGGCAGAAGATGAAGAGTTCGTGGCTGCCATTGAAAAGGCCGGTCTCAAGTTTATCGGTCCCTGTGCAGCTACCCAGGCCCGGGCCGGTAAAAAGGACGAAGCCAAGCGGACCGCCCTGCAGGTGAACGTCTCTGTTACCCCGGGTGTGGATAACGTTACGGCCCGTACCCTGGTCAAGAAACATGACAGTCGTGAGAAACTGCTGGCGTTGGTTAAGGCAGAGGGGCTGGAGTGTGATCCCAAGATCCTGAAAGATGCCAAACTATCGCTTGAGGCCCTGGCTGATCATATCCTGATGAGCTCCTATGCCAAGGGGATTGACCTATACAGCATTGAAGAACTCTGCGCCCAGGTACAGGAAGAGGTGGCTGAACTGTTCCGCAAGTATCCCCAAAGCCGTTTCCGTCTCAAGGCGATTGGTGGTGGTGGTGGTAAGGGACAGCGGATTCTGGGGGCCTCGCTGCTGGGGACAAAGAACGCTGATGAAAAGGCGATTGCCAAGGCTGCTGCAGAAGCCCCTGCCATGGTGCGCGAGGTCCTGCAGGAAGTTAAGGCCAACGGCGTGGGCGATAACAAGAACGTCCTGATCGAACTGAACATCGAACAGACCCGTCACAACGAAATCCAGTTGCTGGGTAACGGTGACTGGTGTATCTCCCTTGGCGGCCGAGACTGTTCCCTGCAGATGCACGAGCAGAAGCTGCTGGAGGTCTCGGTCACACAGGAAGGGTTGCTGGCCGCCATTGCCAAGGCCAAGGCAGAAAAGAAAAAGGAAGAAGTTGCCGCACTTGAGTCCGATCTGAAGGTGTTGCAGCGGATGGAAGAGGAATCAGCCCGTTTTGGTCAGGCCGTTGGTCTGGACTCTGCCTCTACCTTTGAGTGCATTGTGGACCGTGACCGTCACTACTTCATGGAGGTCAACACCCGGATCCAGGTGGAACACCGGGTAACCGAGCTCTGCTACTCCCTGAAGTTCACCAACCCCAAGGACAAGAACGATTTCTTCATGGTTGAGTCGCTGGTTGAGGCGATGGCCCTGCTGGCACAGCATAAGCAGCGCCTGCCCAAGCCGGAGCGGGTCGTGCGCTTCAATGCCTCGGTTGAGGCCCGTCTCAACGCAACCGACGCCTCCCTCTCTCCCCATGCCGGCGGTATGATCCGTTACTGGTCCAAGCCGATCAAGGGCGAGGTGCGGGATGACCAGGGAATCAGCATGCTGAACCCCGACACCAACCAGTTCATGAAGTACAAGGTGGCTGGTGCCTATGACTCCAACATCGCCCTGCTGCTGACCAAGGGTGAGGATCGCCTCTGCAGCTACGAGCGCCTGTCCGAGGTGCTGCGCAGCACCACCCTGCGGGGCAGCTCACTGGCCACCAACCTGGAATTCCACTACGGTCTGGTCAACTGGTTCCTGGGCCGCAATGTCATGGCCAAGCCGACCACCCGTTTTGTTGTGCCGTACCTGACCCTGGTGGGTACCTTGAAGGAAGAGGCCAACAAGCTGGATGTGGTCTATGCCTTCTTCCAGATGAAGAAGCATTATGCCAAGCTGGTAACCGAACAGTTCGGCGATCAGCCGGATGTATTGGCAAAAGAGCTGAAGAACATGTCCGCCTTGCTGGATCGTAAAGGCACCCTGATCACCCGTCCGATGGAACGTCTGCTGGATGATCCCCATCTGCTGTCCGGCTGGTTGTCAGTCAATACCAAGAACTTCAAAATTGAAAAAGGCAAGGTGGTCTGGCTGCGTAACCCGCTGGGCGTGCTGCGTGATACCTATGACTACCTGCATATGGATTACCGTCCCCACAAGCCGGCTGCCGAGATTATCTGGGATCATGACAATGAACTGCTCCAGCAAGGGCTTGATTTCTCACGTAAGATCCGTGAGCATTTCGGCCTGCACAAGGACGAATATGACAAGCTGAACGAGATCCTGCACAAAGACAAGCCGCAGGGTGGCTTTGATCAGGAGATGTGGGATCAGATCCGTTCAGCCCATTACGGTTTTGAGGTTGGTCTTGAGATGCTGGGCATGCTGTTCCTGATTGGTGAAAATACCAGATTCTGGGATATGAAAGTGCAAGACGATCTGGAGGTGGTGATTCCTGATTATCTGACCGATCTGGATCTGCAGGCCCGTATGAAGAAGGTGCTGGTGCCGCCACCAGCTACCAAGGCGGACGAGATTGTTGCGGTCTGCGGTGGTATGTACTATGGTCAGGAAGCGCCGGGGCTGCCTCCCTTTGTAACTGAGGGGATGCACTTTGAGAAGGATCAGCCGCTCTACATCATCGAAGTTATGAAGATGTTCAACACCATCCGGGCACCGTTCTCCGGTACCATTGATAAGATCATCATGGAAGGCGGCGACGGCACCATTGTCCAGAAGGGGCAGCCGCTGTTCAAGATCACCCCGGATGAGCGGTTTGTTGAGGTGGATCCGGCCCTGGTTGAAAAAGAAAAGCGTGAACGTACCGCTACCTACCTGAAAGCGGTGCTATAGCTGACCGGTTGAATGAAGGTGCTGATAAAGGCTCCAGATCCTGTATCTGGGGCCTTTATCACTAGTACATGATCCAGACAATCACTACGAGGTAACCATCATGGCAACATTTGATAAGAAAAACGTGCAGGATTGGGAAAAACTGGCTGCCAAAGAGATCAAGAAAGAAACCACGGCACCATTAACCTGGGATACGCCGGAGGGGATAGCGGTCAAGCCGCTCTATACCCAGGCTGACCTGGAAAAGCTTGAGAATATCGATACCATGCCCGGTTTTGCGCCGTTTCTGCGCGGTCCCAAGGCCACCATGTATGCCGGCCGTCCCTGGACCGTGCGCCAGTATGCCGGGTTTTCTACTGCAGAAGAGTCCAACGCCTTTTATCGTCGCAACCTGGCTGCTGGTCAGCAAGGGCTTTCGGTTGCCTTTGACCTGGCAACCCACCGGGGCTACGACTCTGACCACCCTCGCGTGGTTGGCGATGTGGGTAAGGCCGGTGTTGCCATCGACTCGATCCTTGATATGGAGATCCTGTTCAAGGATATCCCGCTGGCTGATGTCTCGGTCTCCATGACCATGAACGGTGCCGTGTTGCCGATCCTGGCTCTCTACATCGTGGCCGCTGAGGAACAGGGTGTTTCCCAGGACAAGCTGGCCGGTACGATCCAGAACGACATCCTCAAAGAGTTCATGGTTCGTAATACCTATATCTATCCGCCAACCCCTTCGATGAAGATTATTGCTGATATTATTGAATATACCAGCAAATACATGCCCAAGTTCAACTCCATCTCCATCAGCGGCTACCATATCCAGGAGGCTGGCGCCAATAACGTACAGGAGCTGGCCTTTACCCTGGCAGACGGCATTGAATATGTGAAAGCGGCTCTGGCCAAGGGGCTGGAGGTGGATCAGTTCGCACCGCGGCTTTCCTTCTTCTTTGCCATCGGCATGAACTTCTTTATGGAGATCGCCAAACTGCGGGCAGCCCGTTTCCTCTGGGCAGAGCTGATGTCCCAGTTCAATCCCAAGAACCCGCTCTCCCTGGCCCTGCGGACCCACTGTCAGACCTCCGGCTGGAGCCTGACCGAGCAGGATCCGTACAACAACGTGATCCGTACCACCATCGAGGCCATGGCAGCGGTGTTGGGCGGTACCCAATCGTTGCATACCAATGCCCTTGATGAGGCGATTGCCCTGCCCACCGAGCATTCTGCCCGCATTGCACGTAACACCCAGCTGGTGATTCAGGAGGAATCCGGTATCACCAAGGTGGTGGATCCGCTGGCCGGTTCCTATTATGTTGAAAGTCTGACTGCGTCATTGATTGAAGAAGGACGCAAGCTGATCGCAGAGATCGACAGTCTGGGCGGTATGACCAAGGCGATTGAATCCGGTATGCCCAAGCTGAAGATTGAAGAGTCTGCCGCCCGCAAACAGGCCCGGATTGATATCGGCAGCGAGGTAATTGTCGGGGTTAACAAGTACAAGCTGGCTAAAGAAAATCCGATTGAGACCCTGGATATTGACAACACTGCGGTGCGCGAGGCCCAGATCGCCCGTCTGAAGAAGCTGCGGGCAGAGCGTAACGAGGCTGATTGTCAGGCCGCGCTGCAGGCCATTACCACGGTGGCTGAAACCGGAGAGGGCAACCTGCTGGAGGCCTGTGTGGATGCAGCCCGCAAGCGTGCCTCGGTGGGTGAGATTTCTGATGCCATGGAAAAGGTCTTTGGCCGTCACAAGGCAGAGATCAAGCTGGTTTCGGGGGTATACGGAAAAGTGTTTGAACAGAGCGAAGAGTTTGCGGCCCTGAAGAAAGAAGTGGATGACTTTGCTGAGGCAGAGGGACGTCGCCCCCGGATTCTGATTGCCAAGATGGGGCAGGATGGCCATGACCGCGGCGCCAAGGTAATTGCCACCGCCTTTGCCGATGTCGGCTTTGACGTGGATATGGGGCCCCTGTTCCAGACCCCGGAAGAGACCGCCAAGATGGCAGTCGAAAACGACGTCCATGTCATTGGTGTCTCCAGTCTGGCTGCCGGTCACAAGACTCTGGTGCCGCAACTGGTGGCAGAGTTGAAGAAGCTTGATGCGAGCGATATCGTCGTGGTCTGTGGCGGGGTTATTCCACGTCAGGATTATGAAGAACTGTATGCTGCCGGCGCAGCCTGCATCTTTGGACCGGGCACGCCGATCACCAAGTCGGCCCGTGAGACCCTGGAAGCGATTAAAAAGGCAAAGTAAACAATTTATATGGAGTTGCTCACACTCGCCGATAATATCCGTCAAGGAAATATCCGTGCCATGGGCAAGGGGATTACCCTGATCGAAAGCAAGAAGCCTGAGCATGCCCAAAAGGCTGCCCGGCTGCTTGATATTCTACTGCCATATGCTGGAAACAGTTTACGTATTGGTATTACCGGCGTGCCGGGAGTTGGCAAGAGTACCTTTATTGAGGCCTTTGGCAGTTACCTGACAATACAGGGCCATAAAGTAGCGGTACTGGCAGTTGACCCCTCATCCCAGATCACCGGCGGCAGTATTCTTGGTGATAAGACCAGGATGGAGGAATTGTCCCGTAATCCCAATGCCTTTATCCGGCCCTCTCCAGCCGGTGACACCCTGGGTGGCGTGGCCCGCCGTACCCGTGAGACCATGCTGCTCTGCGAGGCAGCCGGGTATGATGTTGTGATCGTTGAAACCGTCGGGGTGGGGCAGTCCGAAACCGCCGTTGCCTCCATGGTGGATTTCTTCATGCTGTTGCAACTGGCCACAGCCGGTGATGAACTGCAGGGGATCAAAAAGGGGGTGATGGAGCTGGCCGACGCCATCATCATCAACAAGGCCGACATTGACCGGCAAAAGACCGCCTTGGCGCGACAGCAGTATGAAAATGCCCTGCATATCCTGCGGCCTAAAAGTAGAAACTGGATCGTGCCGGTGCTGACCGTCAGCGCTCTGCGTAATGAAGGAGTGCCCGCAGTGTGGGATATGCTCGACAGCTTCCGTACTGCCATGCAGCAGTCAGGTGAGTTTGAAGAAACCCGTAGGCGGCAGTCAGTGGACTGGATGTGGGCACTAGTGATGGATGATCTGAAGGGGCTGTTCCTTAATCACAGGGATGTGAAGGGGATCTTCCCGCAGGTGCAGGATGCGGTGACTCAGGGGATTACCACGCCTTCGGCTGCTTCACGGCGTTTGTTGGATGTGTTCAGACGATAAGAAAGGATTAAGTATGTTGCAGAAAATTAACCATATCGGCATAGCGGTGCAATCTTTGGATGCTACTCTGCCTTTTTACCGGGAAGCATTAGGTATGATCTTCAAGGGTGAAGAAGAGGTTGCCGAGCAGATGGTAAAGGTGGCCATGCTGCAGGTTGGGGAGTCAAAGATAGAACTGCTTGAACCCACTGATCCGGCAAGCCCGATCGCAAAATTTTTGGAAAAGAATGGTCCGGGCATCCATCACATCGCCTATGAGGTGGAGGATCTTGAGGCAGCCATAGCCCATATGCTGGCGCAGGGGGCGCGCATGATTGATACGTTGCCGCGCAATGGTGCCCATGGTACCCGGATAGCCTTTGTGCACCCCAAAAGCAGTAACGGGGTGTTGACTGAATTGTGTCAGTCCGGACACTGAACAGGTTGAGAAGGTGTAACGCACGAAAATCAGATAAAGACCTGATTGGCTTTGAGCAGTTTTGGTGTAGTTTTTGTGATTTTTGAAATACCGTTATATAAAATTGCGGGTAAAAAGCTCTGCCGAGATGACGATCGAAGCCTTTGAAATCAGGTGGTTAGCTGGTGAAATAAGATAAATGCTTGACAGTCGTTATATTTATTGTATTATTCGCAGCAATTAGTAGAACATATAAGTAGTTGAATATTCATATGGCTTTTGTAAGTGGCTTTAAATGTTCATAAATTTATATGAAGGGTGGTGAGACCCCCGGAGAAACGAAAAGAAGTGCCAAACAAGAAAGTTATTTCATTTTTTTAGGCAGTACATACACCACATGAAGGAGGAAAGTTTCATGACTAAGTTTCAAAAGCAGATGTTGACCATCGCCGCAGCCGGTGCCCTGACCGCCGTGACTGCCCTTCCTGCAATGGCCTTTGAGAACGAGTTCCATGGTATTTACAACTTCAACACCCTGTTCAGCAACATGGGTACCAGCGGTGACTTCAATCCCGGCGCACCAGGCACTACAAACGCTTGGGGTGAAAAACGGAAAATGAATAACTATTTTGAACAGCGTACTCGTCTGCAGTACACCGCTAAGGCCAGTGACGACCTCAAGTTAGTGACTCATTTTGAAATTAATAACCGTTTTGGTAACTACAAAGATGCAAATGGTGGTGGCGGCGATCTGGATTCTGATGGCCTGAACATTGTTACTAAGCACGCCTATCTTGATTTTAACATTGGCAAATCATTTAACGTAAAGCTTGGTATACAACCTTATAAAGATGCCTTAAAAGGCGTGTTTGTTGATGCTGACGTGCCGATGGTTATGACCACCACCAAGCTGGGTGCCTACACTCTGGGGATGGGCTTTGCTCGCTATGCTGATGATGTTGCCGGTGGCACAAGCACAGGCACGCGTCTTGGTGATGCTAACAAAGATCTGTTCATTATGGACAACACCTTTGCTCTTAGCAAAGATACCAAGGTGGGGCTGTCCTACTACTTCTTAGCTGACTATGCACAGCAAGGTGCAAGTGGTCAAGCTTATGACGCTACAAAGCCGACTACACCTTACAACCATACTGCTGATCAAGCTGTGCTGTTGCATACTTTTGGCCTGAATGGTGCAACCAAACTGGCTGGCATCAACCTCTCAGGTTTTGCTGCTATGCAGGCAGGTCATATGAAAAATGCTACTGGTGTTCCTTCTGCAAGTCGTCAGTTTCATGGATGGGCAGCCAACGTTGCTGCTGACATGAAGGTTGGCCCAGGTACTGCTAAAACCGCTTTGCTGTTCACTTCAGGTGACAATAGCACAAGTTCGACTCATGGTTGGGTAACATCAAGTGTTAACTCGTACAATGAGTCTGGCATGATGATCATTGCTCGTAACACCTATAACAGCCCAACCAGCACTGATGGCTATATTCGTCGTAATGTGACCAATATTGCACTAGCTACCATGGGGTACGATGCTAAGCTGACCGAGAAGTTTAATCTGAACGGTAATGTTGGTTTTGGTTGGGCACCTTCTTCTTATGATGCACCGAAAGATCAGAAAACTGGAAGACTGAATCAAAGTGACTTCATGGGTACTGAAATCAACGTTGAAGCTGGCTACCAGCTCTACAAAAACCTCAAGCTGCAGGCGCAGGCTGGCTACATGATTTTAGGCGGCTATTACAAAAACTCAGCATTTAAGTCTGGCACTACTGCAGGTGCCGCAAATGCCGCTGACCCTGAAAACCCCTACACCATGCGTCTGCAGGCACGTTACAGCTTCTAATCTGTTGACGTAGTATACTAAGTTTAAGACTGGGCGGCATGGGAAACCATGCCGCCTTTTTTGTTGAGGCAGGTAGTGGAATGTGGCATAGTGCCGCGGTGGAGGTGGCTATGACAAAAGAATATACAAACCTTATTTTAGAAGCAATGAATGACAAATTTCAGCAAATGCTGGAGTGCTTTTCCGTCCATTCAAAAGAAATTGCGGATTTGAGATCTGAATTAAAAGAAGATATTGCGGTTGTTGATGCAAAGGTTATGGGCTTGTCAAGACGGGTGGATCACGTTGAAGAGCGTCTGAGCCGTGAAATAGCCGAGGTTCGGGCTGAGGTGGCAGAGGTTCGGGCTGAGGTAGCCGAGGTTCGGGCTGATCTGGCTGATCACCGCGCCAATACGGAGATGCATGCACCGCCCAGAAAACGGGCCTTAAAAAAAGTTATATAGCAAGCGATACTGATTGATTTTTGACTCTGGCTGGGGGATATGGCATACTCCTTCGGCTTTTTATGCTTAGTGTAGAGGATGGAGGAACTATGAAACGACTGATGCTGGTAATACTGCTGTTGCTGGTGACGGTGCCTGCTTTTGGCGCTGCACCGCTGCGGATATATGTGGGTGAATTTAATGCGGTTGGCGTGGCTGCCAAAGATGATACCAAGGTGGTTTTGCAGTCGCTGCTGGCCTCGCGCCTGAGTGATGGCCACCTGCTGGCTGTCAGTGCTGTTGCTGAGGCAGATCTTGTGGTCAGTGGTACCTACATTGCCATTGGAAAACAATATAATATTGATGCTGTTGCTAAAACTGCAGCAGGCCAGACCGTGGTGCGCACCTTTGTGCAGGGTGAAGGCGGGCAGGATGCCTTGTTTGCAGCAACGGCGAAGCTTGCGGAAAAGCTGTCTGCTGAGCTTCAAAAGCAAGAGGCCGCAGGAGCGGTTCCCCGTGCGGCGCAGGTGCCTGTAGCATTACCGGTGCGGACGGTAAACAATGATATTGTCCGGGCAACAGTGCCGGCAGCAAATGGCGATCTGCAGCGTGTTGCTCAGGGGGATATTGTTCGTCCTCAGGCATTTTACCGTGGTGCTCCCAACAAAGGCGAGGTTAAGCGGCTGGATGGCATGTTTAATCTGCTGACTATGGGCGGAACTGACAGCGATGGGAAACGTCTGCTGTTTATTGCTCAGGATCGGGCTGTACAGCTGATTAGAGAGGGTGACAATAAGCCGATCAGTGGGTTCGGCCTGGGAGTTAGCGATAAGATTCTTAGTATTGACTACGTTGATCCTGCCGGCACTGGTAACCCTGATCTGTATGTGACGGTGGTCAGGGGGGATGAGGTCGCTTCACAGGTCTGGGGGCTGAAGAACAATAAACTGATTAAGCTGGCCGATAATATACCTTATTTTTTCCGGGCCATTGCCTTGGCTGGTGGCCCACTCAAGTTGTATGCACAGGAGCAAGGACGCAAGGCGGATCGCTACTACGGTGATGTCTATGAAGTCGTGCGTGAAGGCGCGAAGATTGTCAGAAAAAACAAGATTACAATGCCTCGCTATGGCAATGTCTATAGCTTTAACCAGTTCAGGCACCCCAGCGGTGAGTTGCTAACAGTAGTCTATCATGAAGAAAACTATCTTATTGTGTATGATAAGGACCAGAAAGAGCTGTGGCGCAGTAATGACGCCTTTGGTGGTTCTGAACTGTTCTATAAGGTGGAAGATGATGCAATGGTCAATCCGACTACCGACAAATACCGCTGGTTTTTTATGAATCAGCGTATTCTGGTGACCAAGCAGCAAGAGGTGTTGGTGGGTAAAAATGATGGTTTCTTTGTAATTGGGAACGCCCGTATGTATAAGAAAGGTGCCGTCTACAGCCTGTACTGGAACGGCGCTGCACTTGAAGAGGTCTGGCGCACTAAAGACACCCAGAACTACATGCCGGATTTTGCTTTTGATGAGGCAAAGAGCGAGCTGTTGTTGCTGCAGCTCACTCAGCGTGAAGATGTGTTGATGCGTACCAAGGGTGCAAGTGCCTTGCAGATCAAAAAAGTGGAATAGTCTTTGTTTTTAAACTGAAGTTAAGGCGGCATGGAAAACCCTGCCGCCTTTATTTTGACACCTGCCGGGGGATATGGCATACTCCTCCGGCTTTCGTATGAGTAGAAAACAGATTTCGACTGTTTGCAGAAATAGAAGGTAACTCTTTTTGAACGCTAAGCTTTTTGATACTTCATTGCCCCGGGGCGTGGCTGACTACCTGCCGGCCAGTGCCACCCGGTTGTCCCTGCTTGAGCAACAGGTGCTGCAGGTGGCAACCTCCTGGGGGTTTCAGCAGATTCTCCCGCCTGCGCTTGAATTTGAAGACGTGCTTGCAGTGGGGATGGGAGACGGGTTACGTGCCCGTACCTTTCGGTTTGACGATTGGCAGTCGGGACGCCTGCTGGCTATTCCGCCTGATATTACACCCCAGATTGCCCGGATTGTTGCAACTCGCCTGAAGGGACAGTTGCTGCCTTACCGGATAAGCTATGCCGGACGCGTACTGCGCCATGCCGAGCTGCAAAGCGGGCGCAATCGTGAGATTATGCAGGCAGGTGTTGAGCTGATCGGGCTTGATTCGCCCGAGGCCGATGCAGAGATGGTCGCCATGGCCGTTGAGGTGATGACCGCAGCCGGTTTGCGTGATTTTAAGGTTGACCTGGGCCAGGTTGCTTTTTGTCAGGGCGTCTTTGAGGCCTCTGGTCTGCAGGGAGAGCCACTGCGTCTTATTCGCCAGGCTATTGCACTGAAGGATGTCTCGTCGGTAGAGATGTTGCTCAGGTGCTATCCGGTGCCGGAAGCGTCCCGACGTGAGCTGCTGGCGCTGCCGAGGTTGTTTGGTGGCTGTGAGGTGTTGGAAGAAGCAGCACGGATAGTTCAGAACCAGCGTTCAAAAGCAGCCTTGCTGAATATTAAAGACGTGGTTGCAATCCTTGGCCTGCATGGTGTAAGCGAGTGCCTGACCATCGATCTTGGGGAAACCCGCGGACTTGATTATCATACCGGTCTGACCTTTGAGGGCTTTGTTCCTGGCATTGGTGAGGCCGTGTTCAGTGGCGGCCGTTACGACGATCTGATCGGGCGCTATGGCTTTGATGTTCCGGCAACGGGTTTTACCTGCAATCTTTTCAGTCTGATGCAGGCACTTGAGCTGCAGGGGACAAGGCAGCATGAACAGCGCGATCTGCTGGTCTTTAATGGTGCTGACGACCGTCACGAAGCGCTGGAGCTTTCCCGGGAGTTGCGGCAGCGTGGCTATGCCGTGGCCCGTGATATCATCAAGCGTGATCTTGATGCGTCATTGTGCTACGCTGCAGAGGCCGGGATACGGGCTGTGCTGGTAATCAGCAACAATCAGGATACACAGCCGACCTATCAACTGATACAGGCGACAGATAGAGCGGAGCAAGGCATAACGCGTGAACAGCTCTGGCAGCTGTTCCCTTCACGAAGCTAAACAATTCGGGAGTACATGGACAATGGCAAACGTAGTGGTGGTTGGTGCCCAGTGGGGCGATGAGGGTAAGGGCAAGGTCGTTGATATCTATACCGAGTATGCAGACGAGATTGTCCGCTATCAGGGCGGGAACAATGCCGGGCATACACTGGTGGTTGGTGAAGAGAAAGTGGTGTTGCACCTGATCCCTTCAGGGGTGCTGCATGCCGGCAAGCGTTGTGTAATCGGTAACGGTGTGGTGCTTGATCCTGAGGTGTTTATCATGGAGGTCAACCGCCTGAAGGCCGCCGGTCGTCTTGAAGATGACAGTACTCTGCTGCTTTCTGAATCGCTGCATATCATCATGCCGTACCACAAGGCGATCGATATTGCCCGTGAAGCCAAGAGCGGTGATAAGAAGATCGGCACCACTGGCCGTGGCATCGGGCCGTGCTATGAAGACAAGATCGGTCGCCGTGGTATCCGGTTGATGGACTTGATTGATCCGGTGGCGTTCAGTCGTAAACTGCGTGAGAACCTTGAAGAGAAAAATGCCATCCTGGAGCGGCTCGGTGAAGAGCCTCTGGGGTATAATGAGATTTATCGTACCTATCAGGATTTTGCCGAAATTCTGAAAAAGTATATGGCTGATACCTCTTTGGTGCTGTCAAAATCAGTTGCTGCCGGTAAAAAGCTGCTTTTTGAAGGGGCCCAGGGCACCCTGCTGGACGTTGATCATGGTACCTATCCGTTTGTTACCTCCTCTTCTACCTGTGCCGGTGGTGCTGCAACCGGTACCGGTGTTTCTCCCCGCGAAATCCATGAGGTGGTGGGGATTTCAAAGGCATACGTGACCCGCGTGGGCAGTGGCCCGTTCCCTACGGAGCTGCTGGATGAAACCGGTGAAAAATTGCGCCAGGTTGGCGGTGAGTTCGGTGCAACAACGGGGCGTCCCCGTCGTTGCGGCTGGTTCGATGCCATGGTGATCCGTTATGCGGTACGTATTAATGGTCTGACCGGTATTGCCCTGACTAAGCTGGATGTGCTCAGCGATTTTGAGACAATTAAAGTTTGCACCGGGTATCGCTTTGAAGGTCAGGAGCTTGAAACCCTGCCGGCAAAGCTGGAAACCTTTGAAAATTGTGAGCCGGTCTATGAAGAGTTGCCGGGCTGGAAGGTTGATATTACCGGCGTCCGTTCATATGATCAACTGCCTGAAAATGCTAAGAAATATGTCAAACGACTGGAAGAGTTGGCGGGGTGTCCGATCGTGATGGTCTCGGTTGGTCCCCGTCGCGATCAGACCATGACGATAAAAAATCCGTTTGGCGAATAAAAAAATATTGACATCGTCACGCTTTCTGTTGTAAATAGAGATTCCTTTGAGCCGCTAGCTCAGATGGTAGAGCACCTGACTTTTAATCAGGTGGTCGTTGGTTCGATCCCAACGCGGCTCACCATCATGCGTCCCCATCGTCTAGCCCGGCCCAGGACACCGCCCTTTCACGGCGGCGACGCCGGTTCAAATCCGGCTGGGGACGCCAAACTAAATCCCGGACACTGTCCGGTTGAGCACAGAAGCCCGCGATGATTCGCGGGCTTTTCTGTTTTGCATGACTTTGCTGTGTGTGTGCCGTTGCTTGATCAAGGAGAGCTGCCCGGCTGAGAGGACGCCGGGGGAACGCTCAAGAGAGGGCCTGCATGTCAGTATTTGAGTTTCTGGTCGATTTCTGTGCTGCAGCCAAAGAGCTCTTCCTGTTATGCCTGGAGCTGTTTGTGGGGATACTGAAGGCCTGCCTGCTTGCCTTGAACGAAATCCTGTTTGTCTTTCCTCAGGCCTACGTCTTTTGGGGGATGATTGCACTGGTGTTGGTGCTGATCATGGGCGATACCATGAACAAGGCGTTGCAGGAGGATCAGAAGAGGCAGGAGCGTGAATACCGGCGACAACTGAAAATCAGGCAGGAGCTCGAGGCGCGGCAGGCAGAACGAGAACGGAAACGTCAGGCTGTCGAGGAACGGGCGCAACAGATCAGACAAAGCCTCCGGCTGCCGGTTGGGGTTATAAAACAGCAGCAGCTACTGAAACACCATAAAAAAACATCCCAGCGACATCGCTGAGCGAGCACTAAAAAAGGGGAGGCCTGTGAGGCCTCCCCTTGCGTGTTTATGACGCCAGGTATTCCTTGATCTTGCTGGCCAATGTTCTGTAGATCTGCTCCGTCTCAAGCGGGTCGCGTTCAAGCAGGGTAACCCTGAAGCCCTGCAGGCTGGTGGCAAAAGACGAAAGCGGCACGGTGCAGATACCGGTAGCTGCCAGCGTATAATACACAAAACGCTTATCCGGAGAGACCCCCGGCTGGTTAACCAGCGATTCCACCAGCTCACGTACTTCCTGATTTTCAATAGGCAGTGACTGTTTGTTATTCAGCATCTCTTCCCTGAAGGCAACAGCCATGTAGAAAGCACCGTTGGTGCGGTTGACCAACAGTTCCGGCACCTCTTTCAGATAGTTGTAGGTGATGTTGCTGGACTTCTCGTACAGGCTGATCCGCTCCTTGAGGTAGATCCGGTACTGGGGGTGCTGCATAATGGCCGGGATGACGGTCTGGGGCAGCGTGGTGGAGCAGACTTCGTTCATCTTGCTGGTCAGAATCAGGTTGATGTACTTGCGAAACTGCTCATCGCTTTCGCCGTTATAGACCTCAATCCAGCCACAGCGTGAGCCGGGCCAGGGGAACTCCTTGGAAATACCTTTCAGGGAGATGGCCGGGACATCGCCGATCACATCACTGATCGGTACGGTCTGCTCACCGTTGTAGACAATGTTATTGTAGACTTCATCAGCAATAATGAAGAGGCCGAACTCCCTGGCGACGGCCACGATCTGCTGGAGCAGTTCTTTGCTGTAGACCATACCGGTCGGGTTGTCAGGATTGATGATCATAATGGCGCAGACCGAAGGGTTGTTCTGTACCTGACTGCGCAGTTCGTCCAGATCGGGTCGCCAGCCGTTTTCCGGGTCAAGCCGGAAATGCAGGGAGGGGGCATTGGCATGCCCGACTTCACCCAGCGTGTGGGTGGTGTAGGAGGGGGATGGCATCAGGACACGGGCTTCAGGGGCCAGGCAACCGTAAAGCTTGGCAATGGCATCCCCCAGGCCATTGAAAAAAATGATATCATCCGGGGTGATCTGTGCGCCACCGCGCTGGTTGGTGGTCGCGCAGATGAACTCACGGGTCTTAAGCACGCCGCGGGTGTGGCAGTAGCCCCAGGTCTCGTTGTCCATCACCGCAGCTGAAACGATTTCTTTCATCCAAGTCGGGATCTGCTCCCCCTTGACAATCGGGTCACCGATGTTTTCCCAGTTGATGCTTACGCCGCATTTCTGCAGTTTTTCAGCAACATTGACGATGTTCCTGATTTCATAGGTCAGTTCACCGGTTCCTGCTGGTACAAGTTGCACACGCATGATTTGCTTTCTCCTTTAGCACGATATGGCGATGAAAACGAAAACAGCCGTAGGCTGCATGCCTACGGCTGTTCAGTAACGGGTGTGTCGAAACGATCAGCGGGCAGCAGCGATCTCCGCGGCTGTGTTTGCCGCGGCGGTGATAGCTCGTGCTGCTGCGATGAGAGTAAATGTAGAAATCATACGAGGGACTCATAACATGTGCAGCCGCAGGGCGTCAACGGATTATTTGGCCAGGGGGACATCGAAACCGACTAACAGGCGTCCGTCACTGTCACGCCATCTGATCCAGCCGGCGCTGTTTTGGTCAAGCAGGACATAGGCCCAGTCACCTTGAGCAAGAATAATCTTCATCGGATGTTTTGATGATAGTGGTGTACCTTCAGATGCGCCGGGCCGCGGCACCACCTGAGTCAATTTCTTGGGGCTATTGCGAAGAAATAACGCCAGCTTGCCTTTCAGATACTGTTCCCACGGAGTGTAACTCCAACGTCGTTCCTGCATAATCCAGCCGGTTCTACCGGCATCGTCATGTTCAACCTCAAGCCAGTCACCTTTACGGGTTGTTACCAGCAAGGAAGGGGGACGCTCCCCACCGAAGAGCCAGCGGTTCAGTTCCTTGATGGCGGATGATTCGACTCTGCAACAACGTGCAATACCCGGGTCGTCGTAGAGCGGAATCGCATCGGTGACCCCTACTGAGGAAAGTTGCAGTACGCCGATACCGCTGTAAGGCCGCATTTTGGGGGCTGCCTGACTTGTGGTGCTCAAAAACAGCAGAAAAACAAACAGTGTTAATTGAAAAGCGCGCATAACTGTTGCAGGTAGGCAGGTGCGGCAGGGGCTGTATCTAACGGAGCCCATGAGGCGATTTCTGTTTCACTAAAAGGGATATAAGGGCCTGCCTTGGCCTCAAAAAAGATGGTGCCAGGTGCAAGGCTGACAGCAGTATGAAAAACCCCATGGGGAATGGTAACAACGGCTTGGTCTGTGCCGGCAACCAGCAGTGCGGTTTCGGTTACCTTGCCGTCAGCGTCAAAGCAGATCACCCCAAGCTGACCACGCAACAAGACAAAACTCTCGTCCTTTTCAGGGGCAAGATGGCAGTGGGGGCGAATGTATGAGCCGGGTTCAATGGCGTTTAACAGACGATGGCAGGTGGATTCATTGGCCGGATGAAAATTGTGGTTCATCCGCAGCCGTGGAGACGCCTTGGCCTTCTCAGTCAGGTTGTCCAGGATAGTGGTGTCAACAGGCAGCATCATAATAGAATTCCTGCAAGATAGAGGGATGAAAAAAGAGCATCCCTACATTTCCACCAGGGCAAACTGGTTGCCGTCCGGATCAGCCACCACCGCCATCTTGCCCCAAGGAGATTCTTCCAGCGGTTCAATAAACGTTGCACCGGCAGCTTTCAGGCGGTCACAGAGTTTGTCAATCCCTTTCACATTGAGGGAAATGCCGGTGTAGCGCCCCACCAGTGCCTTGGCGTCGTCCTGCAGCGCCAGAGCTATTCCTAGCGTGGTAACAGAACCGGGAAAAAATTCCATCATCATCTGGCTTTCGCCGGCCAGCGGCAGGCCCAGCAGGTCGGCATAAAAGGTCTTGGCCTTTTGCAGGTCAGTGACAAACAACACGATATTTTTCATGGAGATAGACATGGGCGGTTTACCTTTGAGAGAGTCTATGTACGCAGTCCACCATGAACTTGGCGTTTTCCGGCGGTACGGTGGGCAGAATGCCGTGGCCCAGGTTAAAGATATGACCCGGACGGCCGGCGTTTTCATTCAGTACCCGCTTCACTTCCTGCTCGATGACGGCATGGGGGGCATAGAGTGTGGTTGGATCAAGGTTGCCCTGTACTGCCATCTCTGGCCCCAGAATATCGCGGGCAGAGCCAAGATTGATGTGCCAGTCCAGCCCCATGACATCGCCGCCAGCCTTTTGTACAACAGGCAGCATGGTGCCGGAACCTTTCACGAAATGGATGACCGGCGTCTCTTTGCGGTTCAGACCATTAATCAGTTTTGTAGTATAGGGCAGGACGTATTTTTCATAGTCAGTGGGTGAGAGTACCCCGCCCCAGGTATCGAAGATCTGGATCGCCTGGGCACCGGCTCTGATCTGGGCATTCAGGTACTCCATATCCATCATGGTGACTTTTTCCATCAGGGCGGCATAGACGTCAGGCGCGGCATACATCATCCGCTTGATGGTGGCCCAGTCTTTGGAGCCTTTGCCTTCCACCATGTAGCAGGCCAGCGTAAACGGTGCTCCGCCAAAACCGATCAGCGGTACCTTTCCGGCCAACTCCTTGCGCAGGATCCTGATCGCCTGCAAGACATAGGGGACATCGGCTTCAGGGTCGGGAATGCGCAGTTTCTCCACATCAGCCATCGTCCGCACCGGATTCTCAAAGACCGGACCCGGCACAAAGTCCAGTTTCAGCCCCATTGGCTCCACCGGCGTCAGGATATCGGAAAAGAGGATGGCGGCATCCACACCTAGGATATCCACCGGCTGGATGGTGACTTCTGCCGCCAGTTCAGGGGTCTTGCACAGTTCAAGAAAGCTGCAGCGGGAACGGACAGCCATATACTCAGGCAGATAACGGCCGGCCTGACGCATCAACCAGACCGGAGTGCGGTCCACCGGCTTACCCCAACAGGCATCAAGAAAACGATTGTTCATGGTATACACCTCGCTGATGTAGAAACGACGGTACTATAGCATCACCAGCCGTATTCGTGCCACAAAAAAGCCGTCAAACGTACTGGTTTGGAGCGTTACGACTGATTGACATTCTGTGTCTCTCGTTTATAGTTTTTTCTATGTCATCAGCTCATACGACCCTGATAGCCTGCCCTGAATGTGATCTGCTGTTGCAGGAAATTTCGTTGCCACCCGGCGGATCGGCCTGCTGCTGTTGTTGCGGGGCAACACTGTACCGGAACCTCCCCGACAGCCTGAATCGCAGCCTGGCGCTAACGGTGGCTGCTGCAGTCCTGTTTCTGGTTGCCAACGCCTTTCCCGTCCTTGGGATCAATCTGCAGGGTAACGGTAATGCAGTGACCCTCTTGCAGGCGGTGCAAGAGCTTTGGAGGCAGGATATGCCACTGGTCTCAACGCTTACCTTTGTGACTGCCATTCTGGTGCCCGGGCTGGAGCTGGTGATGATGCTCTATCTGCTCTTGCCGCTGTATCGGGGGCATGTGCCGCCAGGGACCAGTCTGATCATGCGGCTTTTGCACGCCATCAAGCCGTGGGGCATGGTTGAAGTGTTCATGCTGGGGATTCTGGTGTCACTGGTCAAACTGGTGCAGGACTTCAGGATTATACCGGGTGTGGCACTCTGGTCCTTCGGTGGGTTAACGCTTCTGTTGGCGGCACTGGCCTCTTCATTCAATCAGCGTGATGTCTGGGCGCATCTGGACCTGAAACAGCGCAGGAGTGGTGTCTAGATGGAATGGCCCGGCAGATCTGCAGCCGCTCAGGGGTTTTGCTCCTGCCATGTCTGCGGTCTGGTCTCCAGGCCGCAGCCGGGAGAGACTGCAGCCCGTTGCCCCCGCTGCTGGACGAAACTTTACTTTCGTAGGCCGGACAGCCTGCGCCGGTGCTGGGCATTGTTGCTCGCCTCCTATATCCTCTACATTCCGGCAAACCTGATGGTCATGATGGAGACCGGTACCCTGATCAGTTATCGCAAGGATACCATCCTGAGCGGGGTGATCCATCTCTGGCACAACGGCAATCCGGGCATCGCAACGATTGTATTCATTGCCAGCATTCTGGTGCCGCTTTTCAAACTGGTGGTCCTGACCCTGCTGCTTCTATCGGTCCGGCGTGGTTCAACCTGGGGGATCAAGCACCGGATCAAGCTGTACAGGATCGTGGAACTGGTGGGGCGCTGGTCGATGCTGGATATTTTTGTCGTAACCCTGTTGGCAGCGCTGGTACAGATTCAGTCCTTTGCCACGGTCAGGGCAGGTGCCGGTGCGATTGCCTTTGGTGCGGTGGTGGTGCTGACCATGTTTGCCGCCATGGAGTTTGACCCGCGTTTGATGTGGGACCCGCTGAGAAAAGAGAGAACGTATGAGTGAAACAGTCACCAATCCAGGGTCAGCTCAAACGGCTGATATTCCGGAAGCTATCGTCGATCGTCGGCGTCACCGTTCATCGCAACTGATCTGGCTGATACCGGTCGTTGCACTGATTATCGGACTCTCGCTGGGGATCAAGGCGTATCTGGAAAAGGGGCCGACTATTACCATCAGCTTTAAAAGCGGCGAGGGGATTGAGGAGGGCAAGACCAAGATCAAGTACAAGGATGTTCAGATCGGTCTGGTCCGGGACGTGAGCATCTCCAGTGACCGTTCCAGTGTGGTGGTGACCGCCGAGATTGAGCGTGATGCAGCTGAGTTTATGAAGGCCGACACACGCTTCTGGGTGGTGCGGGCGCGGATCACCGGCAGCAGTATTACCGGTTTGGGAACTCTCACCGGCGGCACCTACATCGGGATGGATGTGGGCAGCTCACAGGAGGATAAAACCGCCTTTACCGGTCTGGAAACACCGCCGGTGGTGACGATGGATGTGCCGGGGCGCCAGTTCGTTCTGCACGCCGATGATCTCGGTTCTCTGAATGTCGGATCCCCGATTTTTTACCGCCACCTGCAGGTGGGCGAAGTGGTCTCCAATGAACTCGATCAGGATGGTGAGACGATCCTGCTAAGGATCTTTGTGCGGGCCCCCTACGACAAGTATGTCCGCCAGAATACGCGTTTCTGGCATGCCAGCGGCATTGATTTCAGCCTGGATGCCAATGGCGTCAAGATTAATACCGAATCACTGCTTTCGGTGATGATGGGCGGAATTGCTTTTCAGACCCCGGAAGATTTTGAAGAGTATCAGCAGGCCGAGCAAAATCGGCATTTTACGCTGTTTGAAAATCGCGAAGTGGCCATCAAGAGCCCGGACAGTACGGTTGAAAACTACCGGCTGCTGTTCAGCGAGTCGGTACGGGGGCTAACGGTTGGCGCCCCGGTGGACCTGCGTGGTATTACGGTGGGCGAGGTCACCAAGATAAAAGCTGAAATTGACCCTGCAAGTAAAAAGGTCATCATGGCGGTCCAGATCAGGTTCTACCCTGAGCGGGTCAAGCCCCGCTCAGGTGCAACATCCGATCAGAGAGCTACTGTTGACTCGCGTAAGCTGCTGGATGCCATGGTAAAACAGGGCTTTCGGGCACAACTCAAAAGCGGCAATCTGTTGACCGGACAGCTCTATGTGGCACTGGACTTCTTCCCGGGGGTTCCAACGGCCAGAATTGATTGGCATGGCAATCCTCCGGTACTACCCACGGTGAGCGGTAATATGGCTCAGTTGCAGGCCTCTCTGACCCAGATTGTCCAGAAACTTGAGCGGTTACCACTTGAGGAGCTGGCGGGTGATGCACGCAAGACGGTCCAGACGTTGGATACAACTCTGAAGAGTGCCGACAAACTGCTGAAGAATATTGACTCCTCGGTGGTGCCGGAGACACGGCTGATGATGGAGGATGTCCGCAAGACCCTGGATGGCGCCAACAAGGCTTTGGCAGAGGTCAAGCAGACCATGTCGGCCGATGCACCGCTGCAGGTTGATCTGCGGGACACCCTGCGTGAGCTGGGGCGGGCTGCCCAGTCCTTGCGGGTATTGGGTGATTATCTGGAGCGTAATCCTGAAGCCCTGCTCCGTGGTAAAAAGGAGGATCAGCGATGAGTGTCAAACCCTTGCTTGCAGCCATAGTGTACGGCCTGACCGGCCTGCTTGTGCTGGCTGGATGCGGAAGATCACCCCGGGCCACCTTCTATACCCTGACACCGCTGGTGGCTGAGATGACGACCCCCAGGGTAACAGGTCCCAGCATCGCCATTGCATCAGTAACGTTGCCAGAGCTGATTGATCGGCCTCAACTTGTGGTGCCTGACGCAGAGACGCGGGTTGCCATCCTTGAAAGCCATCGCTGGGCAGAACCGTTGAAATCGGCGATTCCGCGCTTGCTGGCCGACAATATTTCCCGTTTGATGAACAGTGACCGTGTCTCCGCCTATCCCCAGCATGCAGCAAACAGCGCAGACTACCGGCTGTTTGTTGATCTCCAGCGTTTTGAACTGACAGGTAACACGGTTGTGGTTGACGCGCTCTGGGAGATTCGCAGCGCAAAAGATATCAGGCCGGTAACCGGGCGCTCAAAGATGGTTGAAACAATTGGCACTGCTGATTATGAAGCGGTGGTGGCCGGTTACAGCCGGGCCGTTGCAGCCCTGTCCAAAGAAATGGTTCAATCCCTTCGCAGCCTGCAGACAAAAGAATGAGAGACTCTATGCCGTTAATTGGTCAGTACAGCCGTCTGAAAATAGCCAGAATCACCCCGTCAGGGGCCTTTTTAGCCTCAGAAGAAGGAGATATCCTGCTGCCGGGCAAGTTTATTCCTGAAGGTGCAAAAATTGGAACCGAGCTGGAGGTGTTTGTCTATCTTGATTCAGAAGATCGCCCGGTGGCAACGGTGCAAAAACCGTTTGCCGTGGTGGGTGAGTTTGCCCTCTTAAAGGTCAAGGACACCAATGCCAAGGTCGGTTCCTTCCTGGATTGGGGGCTGGACAAAGACCTGCTGCTCCCCTTTGGCGAGCAGCTTGCGCCGGTTAAAAAGGGGGAACAGGTGCTGGTCTGCCTCTATCGGGACAGCAGCGGCAGGATTGCCGCCTCCGCCCGGCTGGACCGCTTTTTAAAACCTGCTGATGCTGCACTGGCTGAAGGGGATGGGGTGGATCTTTTCATCTATGCCTATACTGACCTGGGGGCCAAGGTAGTGGTTAATGGCCGCTACGCCGGCATGCTGTTCCGCAACGAACTGTATGGCAGGCCCAAGGCAGGGGAACGGCTGCGGGGCTATGTCAAGAAGATCCGGGATGGTGGCAGGATTGATATCACTCTGCGCAAGGGTGGTGCCCAGGAGGCCCGCTCTGACCGTGATCTGGTGCTTGCGGCGCTGACTAATGCCCCGGACGGTTTACTGCCCTTAAACGACAAAAGCAGCCCGGAATCGATCTCCGGGCTGCTGAATTTAAGTAAAAAGAGCTTCAAAAAAGCGGTGGGGGGGCTTTACCGCGAAGGCCTGATCACCATGTCTGACGACGGTATCAGATTGAAGTAGCCGCACCGCTTACGCCTGTTGTGCGGTCCAGTCCCGGTAGCGGGCCAGGTAGTCGTTGAGAACCCGCTGGGTATCCAACGAAAGAAACCGGGCATACTCAATCAGGTAGCTCCGCAGGTAGACCTCTGCCGGAAACGACTGAAATGCCTCGCCTTCGATCGCCTCAAGAAAATGTGTCTGTATCCGGGTAACGGTAAAGATGGTCTTTAAATCGACCTTCATCCGCTCCCGGATGTTTCTGAGGGTTGCACCAGTAAAGCAATCGACCTGTGTAAGCCAGAGGCGCAGCTCGTCGTCCAGGCCAGGTCCGGGTAGTGGTGCTCCGGTCGTGCTCTTTTCAGGCAGCTCGCTGAGTTTTTTAAATGCGTCATCCAGGCGGGCAAGGTAATCTGCCCTGATCTCATCGGAGAAATCGTTAGCGAGTGCCCTGATCTCAATGGAATCCCCGGCATACAGGTTTTTGAGGTAGCGGTACCTTCTGCGGATATCTGCGGGAGTGGCTTCCGGCGTCAGTTCGAGGAGATCCAGGTAGTTATAATATTCTTCCATCAAGAAGATCCTCTGGTACGGAAAAACCGGTTTCTGTTTCGATATGTTCCGTCAGTTGCCTGATCTCTTTAACGACCGGCGAAAGGCGATTAAAAAGCATAAACGCCTCTTTGTTATTGATGCTTTTATGTACCGCCTCGTCGTAGCTTGCATAACCCGAGTAAACCACCTGCAGACCAAGAAAGTTAACGCAGGCCCGCTTCAGGTTCTCGCCGATCAGGATATCCTTGGGGGATCGCACCTCGTTGAGAATGATATGCACAACAAAACCTGACATCTCGCGAATGAAGATATCACGGATCTGGTCTGATCCCTGCTTGAGATAGCCGATAAGATCCTTCAGGTTGCGTATGTTGTGAACGGTCCGGTTTTTCCAGGTATCCTGCACCACGGTATTCAGTTCATAGGCCTTGAAGATGGACTTGAGCTTGCGGTAATACACGCTCTTTACAAATTGATACATGTTTTCGATGGCAGTGATCTCGGGAACCGTCACGACGACCATCTTGTCGGCCAGCAGGAACGTATCAAGCGTGTTGATGTGCGTGCCACCTCCAAGATCGATCAGGATCGTATCCGCATCAAGCGCTCGTATATGCCGGAACAGCCTTTGCTTTTGAGCATAGTTGATACTCTCGGAGTCAAGTGAGCCGGTTGAGCCGGTAATCAGTTCCAGGTTGGCGATCCCGGTATGTACAATCAGCTCCTGCAGCAGCGCCCTTTTTTCAAAAAAATCAGTCAGCGAACGCTTGGGACTGATCAGCCCGAAGAAATTGTGCAGGTTTGCCCCGCCCAGGTCTGCATCCAACAGCAGTGTCTTTTTGCCTTTCAGCGCCAGGCACGTACCCATGCTGCTGGTGATGAAACTCTTGCCGGTCCCTCCCTTACCCCCTCCGACAGCCCATATTTCCGTATGTCTACTGGTGTCTTCCATCGAGCTCCAGGTGCTTGTGCTGTTCCTTGTCATGTCCCACAGGTATACCAACAAAATCCATCTATGCAACTCCTGTCAGCAGCATTGCCGTGCCGGGCATATCGTTAACACTGTTGGCAGCACATTTGACTGGGGCAGGCTCTGTCTACAGAAACTCCTCAAAGTAGTCCAGGTCCTTGTGAAAGGTCTCCTCAAGCCGCCAGAGCGAGAACAGGGCGATGGCCATGGTCAGGCAACCAACCATGATCGCCCCCTGCTGCAGGCCAAAATGATTGCGAAAGTACAGAAACAGCATGGTGATCGGCACGGTCATCCCCCGTACAAAATTGGGGACTGAAGTGGCCACCGTAGCCCGCAGGTTGGTGCCGAACTGCTCGGCAGCAATGGTCACAAAGATGGCCCAATAGCCGATACCGAATCCCAGCAGACCGCAGATCCCGTAAAAGGCCTCGGCACTGACGCCTCCGGCCATAAAATAAATCACGACCGCCACTGCGGTGATGATCAGAAACAGCAGCACCACCTTTTTGCGGCTCTGCAGCAGCTGGCTCAGGATGCCGCTGGCCAGATCACCGGCTACCAGCCCCAGATAGCAGTACATCACCGCGTTCCCTGCTGATATCACCCCTGTTACTCCCAGCAGTTTGGCAAATTCCGGTGAAAAGGTAATCAACACCCCCACCACAAACCAGGAAGGCAGGCCGATCAGGATGGCATGCAGAAAACGTCCAAAACGGTCGCGGCTGGTAAAGAGCGACAGGAAGTTACCCTTGCTGACCTGGTCCTGCACCTTCATGCTGCTGAACATGCCGGACTCCACCACCCCGAAGCGCAGCGCCAGCAGGCAGAGCCCCAGTATGCCGCCGATAATAAAGGCGTTGCGCCAGTCAAAATGTTTGGCAATAAAGTTGGCCAGAATCGCCCCGGAAACCCCTACCGAGGCAACGATCATGGTACCGTAACCACGTACGGTCTTATGCAGCACTTCGCTGACCAAGGTGATCCCTGCTCCCAACTCACCTGCCAGACCGATCCCGGCAATGAACCGCAAGGTGGCATAGGCGCTGATTGAATCAACAAAACCATTGGCAAAGTTGGCCATTGAATAGAGGAAGATCGAACCGAACATGATCTTTAATCTGCCCTTGCGGTCCCCCAGGACACCCCAGAGAATGCCTCCCAGCAGCATGCCCACCATCTGCATGTTCAGCAGGAACACGCCCTGATCCACCAGATCCTTGCCGGACAGCCCTAGCGCCTTCAGGCTGGGAACCCTGACGATGCTGAACAGCACCAGATCGTAGATATCCACGAAATAGCCCAGGGCGGCAACAATGACCGGCAGGCTGAAGATGGCCTGAATTGTTCCAGAAGTGGCTTGGGGTGAGGTCTGTTCGGGCATGGTCGTGTTCCTTTCGACTGGTGAACAGGAGCTGATTTCTATGGAAAAGCCCCCGGATCAGTAAGAGCCGGGGGCTTTTAAGGTTTAAATGGCGGAGGGGGTGAGATTCGAACTCACGGACACTTGCGCGTCGCCGGTTTTCAAGACCGGTGCCTTAAACCACTCGGCAACCCCTCCGTGGAAGAGGTATGCTTTCTAGCATACTTTGGGGCAGAAGCTCAAGCCCCTATTTGGTGATTTTTTCTATGCCGCCCATGTAAGGGCGTAGCGCAGTCGGGATAATAATCGAGCCATCGGCCTGCTGGTAATTCTCCAGAATAGCCACCAGGGTCCGGCCAACAGCCAGACCGGAGCCGTTCAGGGTATGGACAAATTCCGGTTTGCTCTTTTCATCCTCCCGGAAGCGGATACCGGCCCGGCGGGCCTGGAAATCTCCAAAACTGCTGCAGGAGGAGATCTCACGGTAGGTGTTCTGGCTGGGCAGCCAGACTTCGAGGTCATAGGTCTTGCAGGCTGAAAAGCCGATATCACCGGAACAGAGCGCCATCACCCGGTAGGGCAGCTCCAGCAATTGCAGTACCTTTTCAGCATGGCCGGTCAGCTTTTCCAGTTCTGCCTGGGATTCATCAGGGTGTACAAACTTGACCAGCTCCACCTTGTTAAACTGGTGCTGACGGATCAGGCCGCGGGTGTCCTTGCCATAGGAACCGGCCTCTCTGCGGAAGCAGGGGGTGTAGGCGGTGTAGCTGATCGGCAGATCTGATTTTTTCAGTATTTCATCGCGGTGAATGTTGGTAACCGGCACCTCGGCAGTGGGGATCAGGAAGTATTCAGGATCCATCAGACGGAACAGATCCTCTTCAAACTTGGGTAACTGTCCGGTGCCGGTCATGCTGGCCCGGTTGACCATGAAGGGGGGCAGTACTTCGGTATAGCCGTGTTCCGTGCTGTGCAGGTCAAGCATAAAGCTGATCAGGGCCCGTTCCAGCCGCGCCCCGGCCCCTTTGGAGAGGCAGAAACGGGCGCCGGTGATCTTGGCGGCCCGTTCAAAATCAAGGATATCCAGATCTTCTGCCAGATCCCAGTGCGGTTTGGGTTCAAATGCCATTTCGGGCAGGCTGCCCCAGCTACGCACAATCACGTTTTCTTCTTCCGACTTGCCAACCGGCGTGGTTGGGTGCGGCAGGTTGGGAATGGTCATCAGCAGGGTGTCAAACTCTTCCTCGACAATCTTCAACTCATCATCAAAGGTTTTGATTTTGGCAGAGACCTCTTTCATCTCGGCAATCTTGTCTTTGACCGTACTCTTGTCCTTCACCTTGGCAATCTCTTCGGAGACGCTGTTCTTCAAGGCCTTGAGGGTTTCGCTCTCGGTCAGCAGTTTGCGGCGCTGCGCATCCAGTTCGCGGAAGCGGGCCAGCGAGATGGCGCCGCCGCGGGTGGCAAGGGCGGCCTCGGCCTGGTCAAGGTTGTCACGGATAAATTTCACGTCAAGCATGGGAAATTCCTTTGGTTCTTTCGATATGAAGGTGTACTATCTAGCACTTATGAACTATTACCGTCAACGTAAAACCGGTCCTGAATCCCAACTCAAGATGCTATTCTGCTCTCTTCTGGTGCTGCTGCTTACTGTTCTGCCGGCAGGTGCCGGGGAGGTCGTGATCCAGGCCGCCGGTGATGTGATGCTGGGGGGGCGCTGGGAGCAGCAGATGGCGCAGGATGGCTACTTTCATCCCTTTGCAAAGATCGCCCCGGAGCTGAAAAAGGGTGATATTACGCTGATTAACCTGGAAGCGCCGCTGACCGGTCGCGGCACCGAGTTTGTTGACAAGAAATATCGTTTCCGGGTCAGGCCGCAGGCCGTTGCCGCCTTGAAAAAGGCCGGTATCACCACCGTGACCCTGGCCAATAATCACAGTATGGACTACGGTTCACAGGGGCTGCTGGATACCCTGCAGCAGTTGGACAAGGCCGGCATCGGCCATGTCGGCGCTGGCGAAAATCTGGCTGCTGCCCGCAAACCGTTGGTGTATGACATTCGCGGTACCAAGGTGGGGCTGCTGGGTTATTCTCTGACCCTGCCGCTGGAGTTCTGGGCCGGCGATAAACGCGCCGGTACAGCACCCCTTATGGAAAAGATGGTCAAGGATGATATTGTTGCTGCCCGCAGGCAGGCGTCCATTGTGATCGTGACGGTCCATTGGGGTGAAGAAGGGAAGACTCAATTGCGGGAGTATCAGCCCCGGCTGGCCCGGATGATGATTGATGCCGGTGCTGATGCGGTGATCGGTCACCATCCCCATATTTTGCAGGGGATTGAACGTTACAAGCGGGGGATCATTTTCTACAGCCTGGGGAACTTTGCCTTTGCCCACAAGAGCAAGATCGCTGACCGTACCCTGCTGGTGCGGCTCCGCTTTGATGGTGACAAGCGTACGACAGAACTGCTGCCGGTTAATATCCTGCATAAAGAGGTCGGGTTTCAGGCTACTCCACTTACCGGCAAACGGGCTGACGAGCTGGTGGCGCGGATGAAAAAGCTGCCGCCTGCCAGGCTGGCTGTCAATAAAGACGGAGAGCGCTGGCTGGTTGATTTTTAGTACAGCAGATACGTCTTCCGCAGCTTTTTGAACTGCTCAATACCTCCCTGCCAACGGGCCATGATCCGCTCCGGTGCAATTCCCTCACGTAACAGTTTCCAGGCCTGATTATCTCCCAGCATACCGTAGAAACCTCCGGCAACATGGTACTGTTTCGGATGTGCCTGCTGGATGGCGCGAACCAGGTAGAGCCCGGCCAGCGGGAGATTGGCTGCCTTCAAGTCAGTGATGGTCACTTCTATGCCGTTGCAGGGCTTGCCCTGATAGGGATGACCGGGGGCGGTGGGGGTAAAGCTGGTTGCGCTGAATCTGAGCCCTGGAAGAGGTGGCAGATTTTTCAGGACTGCTGCTGGATCAAGCCACGGCGCGCCGTAGCGATGGAATGGCTTGCCAGTCCCCCGTGCCACAGAAAGATTGGTGGCCTCCAGCGGCCCAAACCCAGGGTAGAGCAGGGCAGCGGTTGGGTCTTTCATGTTGGGGGATGGGTTGACCCAGGCAAGCCTGGTGTCCTGCCAGAGCAGTTCTCGTTTCCAACCCTCGATAGACACCACCTGCAGATTTGCGTTGATACCGGCCTCTGTGTTGATCAGTCGGGCCAGTTCGCCAATCGTCAGGCCGTGACGGGTGGGGATCGGATGGGTCACGGTCAGTGAGCGGCAGCCGGTTTTGTCCGCGGCAATTCTGCGGGCAGTTTCACCGGCATCAGGGACGGCGCCTTCAATCGCCACACCGCCCAGCGGGTTGGGACGATCCAGCACCACCAGCGGAATCCCCTGCTGCCTGGCTGCCAGCAGGGCATGGTGCAGGGTGCCGATGTAGGTGTAGAAGCGGGCGCCGATATCCTGGATATCAAAAACCAGCACCTGAATGTTGGTCATCATCTCCGGTGTGGGGCGGCAGCTTTTGCCATAAAGCGAGTAAATAGGCAGGCCGGTCCGCTGGTCTGTTGCCGAGGAGAGTTTGACGTCGGAATCACCCCGGATGCCGTGCTCCGGCGAAAAAAGCGCCACCAGTTGGACTCCGGGCGCTTTTGCCAGCAGATCAATACTGCTGGTGCCGTTTAACGAACGGCCGGTGTTGTTGGTGATCAGGCCGACCCGCTTGCCTTGCAGCAGATCAAAATTACGGCGAGCCAGGATGTCGATGCCGGGGATGACCTCGGCTGCAAAGCTGTATGACTGAAACACGGAGCAAAAGAGCAACAGAGAGAGGCAAAGGCTTGCTAATGGAACGCGGATGACGCGGATCGGGCGGATGATCGCGGATAAAAAAGGGTAAAAACGGGATAAAGGCCAAAAAACAAGAAAAGAAGGGGAAAAACAGAAAGTCAAAATCGGGAAAATAATTATACCTTTTTTGTTCTTCTCTGTTGCACTGTTGCTTCGTGCTTCAAATGCCCTTGCAACACGATTTTTGAATCTGCGTAAATCAGCTAAAATCAGCGTCATCCGCGTGCTATTCATAATCAATGATCTCCTCCATCCCGATCTCTTCCTGCAGGGCATGAATCAGACCTTCTAACTCATCTTCCCGTCCTTTCGGGGCAATAACCCGTATAATACCATTCTTGTTGTCAACCGTGCTGACGGTACAGAGCCCTTCGTAGGATTCAGTGATAAAGGTCAGGTAGGCGTGCTGGCTGCGTTCTACTTTGAAAAAGCGTGCTTTCATGCAGCTACCTCATCCCCCTGCAGCGCCACCGGCAGGGAACGGCCTGCAATCATCCCCATACTCAGTTGACATGCCGGGGCATCGAGAATCTGAGCCCTGGCCTCGGCCAGGCTGATGCAGGGGATCGTGTTTTGCTGGAGCAGTTCCAGCAAGCGGCTGAATGAGCTGCGGATCACGCCCCCCTCCAGTTCGGTGTGGATCGTCAGTACATTCAGGCCGGGCTTCAACTGCTGCAGATAGTACTCGGGCAGGTCGTCCGGGGTCAGGCCGTCACGGCCCAGCAGTTCATCGGCTGTGGGCAGGGTGGTGGGGATCTGCAGGGTGGAGAAACGTTGGCCATTCATGACCGGATAAAAGGGATGGCTGCCCCGGCTGTCGCTGCAATAGGAGAGTCCCATCTGATCCTGCAGGGCCAGGGAGTCCGGTGAAACGGTCCAGCCCGGCGCTGCCGTGGTGGTGGTCAGTCGATCAAAGACCTGCTTGAATCCTTTGGCTGCCTGGCCCAGTTCTGATTTGACAAAACCAAGGTCGCTTTTAAGCAGAAAGTCATGCCAGTTGGTATGATCCCAGGCATGAATACCCGCCTCATGCCCCTGCTGTTCAGTCTGCCGCATAATCTCGCCACATTTTTGATAGATCACCGGTCCCGGCAGCAGCACACCGTACAGCATGGTCTTGAGGCCGTAGGCGCCAGGAGCGCCGGAACGCAGTGCCTTCTGCAGAAACCCCTTGTGGGTAAAGATGCGGCGCAAAGCCCGGCCGGTGTGGTCAGGTCCCAGGCAGAAATAGAAGGTGCCGCGGGCAGCATGGCGGGCCAGCAGATCCAGCAGTACCGGCACGCCGTCACGGGTGCCGACATAGGTATCAACATCAATCTTCAGGGCGACAACCGGCTGTGGCATCTGAAACTCCATTCTTGGAAATGGGAGACATGGTAACAGGTTTGGCCAAAGAGTAAAATAATCTTGATGGCTTCTTTATAGCCTTGGCCCCGGTTTTGACACCAAATTGATCGCCCGGTTGCTACGCTTTGATCATGCAGGATCAAAGCGTAGCAGGAGGCCAGGCACCATGAAGGCGTACCAGTTTAACGAAGATACCGGGCTGTACGAAGGTGAAATCTTTGCAGATAGTGCTACACTTGCCTCTGTGGGAGGTGTCACCACGGTTGCTCCGCCGGAGTACGGTGCCGGTCAGGTACCGGTGTTCGACACTACAGCCCAACAGTGGGAACTGCTGCCGGTTGCAATTGCCCGCCAGTTGCTGCTGGGGAGAAGGCAATGAATCAAACTCTGGTTGAACTGCTGCAACTGCTGTTTCTGCTGTTGATCCTGCTGGCGCTGGTCAGGCCGCTGGGCAGTTTCATGGCGCGGGTCTATCAGGGGGAACGCAATCTGTTTTTGCCTCTTCTTGCTCCGGTTGAACGCCTGATCTACCGGAGCTGCGGGGTACAACCGGATGAAGAAATGGGCTGGAAACGCTATGCCGCTGCCATGCTGTTCTTCAATCTGGTGCTGTTTGCCGGTCTGTTTGTACTGCTGATGACCCAACATCTGCTACCGCTCAATCCCCGGCAAATGCCCTCCTTCAGTTGGCAACTAGCCCTGAATACCGCAGTCAGCTTTATCACCAATACCAACTGGCAGAACTACGCCGGTGAGCAGGCTGTCAGCTACTTAACCCAGATGGTGGGGCTGACTGTGCATAACTTTGTCTCTGCTGCCACCGGCATGGCGATCGTGATCGCCCTGATCCGTGGCTTTGCCCGTCGCAGGTCTGATACCATCGGTAACTTCTGGGTGGATCTGACCCGCGGCATCCTCTACATCCTGCTGCCGCTCTCGTTAGTCGCCGCGATCCTGCTGGTTTCCCAGGGGGTGATCCAGAATTTCTCCCCCTACAAGACCGTTCCGTTACTGCAGGCTTCTCAAAACAGTCAGGGGCTTGCGGTGGAATCGGTAACCATCCCGATGGGGCCGGTGGCCTCGCAAGAATCAATAAAACTTGTTGGCACCAACGGTGGCGGCGTTTTTAACGCCAACTCTGCCCACCCTTTTGAAAATCCGACTCCGCTCTCAAATTTTGCAGAGATCCTGCTGATCCTGTTAATACCGGTTTCGTTGACCTACACCTTTGGCCTGATGGTTGGCAACACCCGCCAGGGCTGGATGCTGCTGGGGGTCATGCTCTTCCTGTGGCTGCTCTGTTTCAGTGTGCTGCAGGGGGTTGAGCAGGCAGGCAATCCGTTGGTTGCCAAACTCGGGGTTGTGGGTGGCAACCTGGAGGGGAAAGAGACCCGTTTCGGCATGGTTGCCAGCAACCTGTTTACGGTGACCACCACTGCCACCTCCTGCGGCGCGGTCAACAGCATGCATGATTCCCTGACTCCAATCGGTGGCATGATTCCGCTCTCGCTGATCCTGCTGGGTGAGATCGTCTTTGGCGGGGTCGGTTCCGGGCTCTACACCATGCTGGCCTTTGCCATTATTGCGGTCTTTGTCTCCGGCCTGATGATCGGCCGTACCCCGGAGTATCTTGGCAAGAAGATTGAGGTGCAGGAGATGTGGCTGTCGATCACCACCATCCTGATTGCCGGTGTGGTGGTGCTGATCCTGTCCGGCGTCGCCATGATTACGCCCTCCGCGGTGGCCTCCATGGCTAATCCCGGCGCCCACGGACTTTCAGAGGTGCTGTATGGCATCGCTTCCATGGCCAACAACAACGGCAGCGCCTTTGCCGGTTTGAACGGCAATGTGCCGTTCTATAATCTGCTGGGCGCCCTGGCCATGACCATTGGCCGCTATATCCCGGCTGTGGCAGTGCTGGCCATGGCCGGCTCCCTGGCAGAGAAGAAGTGCATTCCCCCCAGCCTGGGGACGTTGCCCACTGACAAGCTGCCGTTTGCCATCTGGCTCTGCCTGGTGATCCTGATTGTCGGGGCCTTGACCTTCTTTCCGGCGCTGGCCTTGGGGCCGATCGTGGAACAGCTGACCATGCTGGGATAGAGAAAGTCCCCCTTATTAAAGGGGGATTTAGGGGGATTTGCCGTTGTCTGAGGCCATAAATCCCCCCCAACCCCCCTTTTTGAAGGGGGGAGCAAGAAACAGGAGTTGAAAATGTCCAAACACAATCAACAGCCGCAATCGGCCTTTGATACAGTGCTGCTGCAGGGGGCATTGCTGGAGTCCCTGAAAAAACTTGATCCACGCCAGCTCTGGCGTAACCCGGTCATGCTCTGCGTTGAGATCGCCAGCCTGATAACCCTGATTACCTTTGGCATGTCGCTCTCCGGTGCCAACCGGGAACCGTCCTGGTTTACCGGTGCAGTGTCTTTCTGGCTCTGGCTGACCGTGATCTTCTCAACCTTTGCCGAATCTCTGGCTGAAGGGCGCGGCAAGGCGCGGGCCGCTTCCCTGCGTTCATCCCGGACCAACGTCACCGCAAAACAGCTTGCCAAACCTGAGTTTAACAGTGCTTTTACCACGGTTGGTGCCAGCCAGCTCCGCAAGGGGGACTGCATCCTGGTGGAGGCGGGCGATATGATTGCCGGTGACGGCGATGTGCTGGCCGGGGCGGCCCTGGTGAATGAATCTGCCGTGACCGGCGAATCAGCCCCGGTGATCCGTGAGTCGGGCGGTGACCGCAGCGCCGTGACCGGCGGCACCACGGTGATCGCCAACCGCATCATTGTCAGAATTACCGCCAACCCCGGCGAGACCTTTCTGGACCGGATGATCGGCCTGATCGAGGGGGCCAAGCGTCGTAAGACCCCCAACGAGGTGGCGCTGGAACTGTTGCTGATCGCCCTGACCGTGGTCTTCCTGCTGGTCTGCGCCAATATTGCGCCGCTCTCCAGCTATAGCGTCAAGGCAGCCGGGCAGGGTACGCCGGTCTCGCTGACCATTCTGACCTCCCTGTTTGTCTGTCTGGCCCCCACCACCATTGCGGCCCTGCTGCCTGCCATCGGCATTGCCGGCATGGACCGCCTGTTTCAGAAGAACGTGATTGCCCTGTCCGGCCGGGCCATTGAGGCAGCCGGTGATGTCAATGTGCTGCTGCTGGACAAGACCGGCACCATTACCCACGGCAACCGCGAGGCCGTCGCCTTTGTCCCGGTAGGTGGTCACAGCGAACAGGAGCTGGCCGAGGCGGCCCTGATGGCCTCCCTGGCTGACGAGACTCCCGAAGGACGTAGCGTGGTTGCCCTGGCCAGACAGAAATACGGGCTGACCAGAGAGACGCCAAAGGATGCCGAAGTGGTGGATTTTAGCGCCGATACTCGACTGTCCGGTATTAATCTGGCGGGAAGGCGTTACCGTAAGGGCGCCTCAGACTCCACCATCGCCTTTGCCAAAGGGCTGGGCGCCACCAGCATCCCCACTGAACTGGCTGATCTGGTGGACAGGATCGCCCGGGCCGGAGCCACGCCGCTGGTGGTCAGCCGCAACAACGAGATCCTGGGGGTGATCAACCTGAAGGATATTGTCAAGGCCGGTATCCAGGAGCGCTTTCTGCAACTGCGTTCCATGGGGATCAAGACCATCATGATCACCGGCGACAACCCGCTGACCGCCGCAGCCATTGCAGCCGAGGCCCAGGTGGATGACTTTATGGCCCAGGCCAAGCCGGAGGATAAGCTGCGGCTGATCAAGGATCATCAGGAGGCCGGTTTCATGGTGGCCATGACCGGTGATGGCACCAATGATGCCCCGGCACTGGCCCAGGCAGATGTGGCAGTGGCCATGAACACCGGCACCCAGCCGGCCCGGGAGGCTGCCAATATCATTGATCTGGACTCCAACCCAACAAAATTGTTGGATATTGTGGAGGTGGGTAAGCAGATCCTGATGACCCGCGGCAACCTGACCACCTTCAGCATCTCCAACGACATTGCCAAGTACTTTGCCATTATCCCGGCCGCCCTGCTCTCAATCTATCCCCGACTTGGGGTGCTGAACGTGATGGGACTGGCCAGCCCTTACAGCGCTATCCTCTCGGCCGTGATCTTTAACGCCATCATCATTCCGCTGCTGGTGCCACTGGCCCTGAAAGGGACGAAATTCCGGGCCATACCTGCTGAAAAACTGCTGATCCACAATCTGCTGATCTATGGCTTGGGGGGGATCATCGCGCCGTTTGCGGGGATCAAGGCGATTGATATGGTGATAGGGATGATGCTGTAACCCCTCCCTGCCTCCCCTTAGATAAGGGGAGGAGAAAACTCCCCCTCTTACCATAAGAGGGGGATGGGGGGAGTTACAATCAAGGGAGACAAACCATGAAAGATATCAAACCCGCCATCCTGCTGTTTATCATGTTCACCATCATCTGCGGCGGCATCTATCCGGCCCTGGTAACCGGCATTGCCCACGCCCTGTTTCCGGATCAGGCCAAGGGCAGCTTGATTATCGACAAGGCAGGCAAAGAGCTCGGTTCCAACCTGATCGGCCAGCCGTTCTCTGCTCCCCAATACCTCTGGCCGCGTCCCTCTGTCACCGCAGAATTCGGTTACAACCCCTCTGCCTCCGGCGGTTCCAATAGCGGGCAAACCAACCCGGATTACCTGAAGACCGTGGCAGAACGGGTCAAGACGCTGCGGGAGAGCGGCATGACCGGCCTGATCCCGACTGAACTGGCGCAGGCCTCGGCCAGCGGGCTTGATCCCCACCTTTCACCACAGGCTGCCAGGCTGCAGGCGGCACGGATTGCCAAAGCCCGTGGTATTCCTGAAACAGCGGTACAGAAGCTGATCAATGAGAACACTGCAGGCCCACAACTGGGCATTCTGGGTGCAGCACGGGTAAACGTGCTTGCGGTAAACCTTAAATTAGATACACTAACCCGATGACCATTCCTGACACCACCATACGTCCCACACCTGAGGCGATGCTGAAGCTGGCCCAGGCTGAGGAGGCACAATCCGGGCAGGGCAGGCTGAAGGTGTTTCTGGGCTATGCCGCCGGGGTGGGCAAGACCTACGCCATGCTGGAGGCAGCGCGGGAGCGCAAACGGGATGGCCGTGACGTGGTGGTGGGCTATGTGGAATCCCATGGTCGCAGTGAGACCGATGCCCTGCTGGATGGGCTGGAGCTGATCCCACGCCGTGAGCTGTCCTATGCCGGGGTACTGCTGCCGGAGATGGATCTGGATGCCATTCTGGCCCGTAAGCCGCAGATTGTACTGGTGGATGAGCTGGCTCACTGCAACGTGCCCGGATCACGTCATGAAAAACGCTGGCAGGATGTTGAGGAACTGCTGGCGGCCGGGATCGATGTCTACACCACGGTCAATATCCAGCATTTCGAGAGTCTGAACGACGTGGTGGCCCAGATTACCGGCATCACCGTGCGGGAGACCGTGCCGGACCGGCTGCTGGATATCGCTTTTGAAATCAAGCTGATCGATCTCCCGCCGGAAGATCTGCTGCAACGCTTGCATGAAGGCAAGGTCTACATCCCGGATCAGGCTGCCAGGGCGATTGAGAAGTTCTTCCGTCCCGGCAACCTGATGGCGCTGCGGGAGCTGTCTCTGCGCCGTACCGCTGCCCGGGTGGATGATCAGATGCGGGCCTACATGGAGACCCAGTCGATTCCCGGTCCCTGGCCCACAGCGGAACGGCTGCTGGTCTGCGTCAGTGGCAGCCCGTTCAGCGAGCAGTTGATCCGGGCCACCCGCAGGCTGGCTGAGGAGCTGAAGGCCCCCTGGCATACGGTTTATATCGAGACACCGGGCAGCGACCGTCAGACCAGAGAAAACCGTGAACGGATCTGGCAGGATCTGCGCTTTGCTGAAAGCCTGGGGGCGCAGGTGGCGACGTTGACTGCCACGTCGGTGCCTGATGCGGTGGTGGAGTATGCCGCCCGTCATAATGTGACCCGCATTGTGGTGGGCAAGCCCAGCCGCAGCCGCTGGCAGGAGCTGCTGCACCCGCCGATTGTGGATCAAATCATCCGCCGCAGCATCAGCAGTGATGTCTTTGTGGTGCGGATCAGCAGCGACGGTCGGCAGGGAGGAGCGCAGCAGCAGGTCAAACATCCGCACCATGCCCATCCTTTCGGCTATCCGGCCGCCGCGTTGCTGGTGGCCGCAGCCACCCTGCTGTGCGGATTGGTCAGTCGCTTTCTTGAGCCGACCAATCTGGTGATGATCTACCTGCTGACAGTGGTGGTGGCTGCGGTCCGGCTGGGGCGCAGACCGGCCATGCTGACCGCATTTCTGGGGGTACTGGCCTTTGACTTCTTCTTTGTGCCGCCCCATATCACCTTTGTGGTGGCCGATACCCAGTACCTGATCACCTTTGCCGGCCTGCTGGTGGTGGGGCTGGTAATCAGCTCACTGGTGGCCAGGTCGCAGGAGCGGGCTGATGTGATCCGGGTCAGAGAGATTCAGACCGCCTCGCTCTATTACCTGAGTCGTGATCTGGCTGCGGCCGCCGATATTACCAAGGTGTTAAAGTCAGTGATCAGAAATGTAGAGGAGGCGTTAAACGCCAAGGCAGTTATGTTGCTGCCGGAGGGTGAGCGGCTTGAGCTGCAGGCAGCCAGTGACGGGCTGATTCTGGACAGCAAGGAACAGGCCGTGGCAGACTGGGCCTTCCGTAACCGGCATCCGGCCGGACGTGGCACTGACACCCTGATCTCGGCAGAACTGCTCTATCTGCCTCTGCAGACCCCTGCCAGCCAACTGGGGGTATTGGGGGTACGGATGGAGGATGAACTTGATTATCGCTCCACTGAGAGCCGTCGTCTGCTGGATGCCTTTGCCACCCAGGCTGCCATGGCCATTGAACGGGTCCAGTTCTCCCATCAGGCTGAACAGGCTCAGATCCTCCAGGCCCGTGAAAATCTGGAGCGTGCCTTGCTGAACTCCATCTCCCATGACCTGCGCACCCCGCTGGTCACGGTAACCGGCGTGTTGGCAAGCCTGCGGGATGAGGGGATGCACCTCAATGATCAGGCACGGGATGAACTGCTGGATACGGCTGCCGGTGAGGCCGAGCGCTTGAACCGCTTTGTGGGCAACCTGCTGGATATGACCCGGATTGAGGCCGGCGCCATCAGGCTGAACAGTGAGCTGTGCGACATACAGGATCTGGTGGGCTGTGCCATGGCCGCCATCAAGCAGCGGGTGGGGGGGCGTACCATCCGGATCAGGCTGCCGGATGACCTGCCGATGGTGCCGATGGATCTGGTACTGATGACCCAGGTGCTGGTAAATCTGTTGGATAATTCCCTGAAATATTCCCCGGCTGAAAGTAGTATCGAGATTAGTGCCCGCCTTGAGCGGGGTTGGCTGTTGCTGGAGATTGCCGACCAGGGGCCCGGTGTGCCGGAACAGGATCTAAAACGGGTTTTTGACAAGTTTTACCGGATACCGGTACCGGAGGGGGTGGGTGGCACCGGATTGGGGCTTTCGATCTGCAAGGGGATTGTTGAGGCCCATAATGGTAGCATCAGGGCCATAAACAAGTCTGGCGGCGGGCTGATGATGGTGATACGGTTGCCGTTGAGCAGGTAGAATTGTATTTAAGATCAAGCTTTACAAAATATGATGAAAAGCGATGACGATAGAACGCGGATGATGCAGATTGAACGGATTTACGCAGATGTATAGTCTGTTTTAGAGCTGCGAAAACCGCCAAAATCAGATTTGATCTGCGTGCTATGATTTTGATGGTTTTGGTTATCCGTGTTAAGGAGAACAGTCGGTTATGACACCTGAGACTGCGGGAGATAACCTCCCGCGTATCCTGATCATTGATGATGAAGTGGCAATCCGGCGCTTTTTGCGGACGGTGCTGTCCAGCGAGGAGTTTTCGCTGCATGAGGCCGAACATGGTCATGCCGGCCTGTCAGTCACCGCCACCATCCGGCCGGACCTGATCCTGCTGGATCTTGGTTTGCCGGATCTGGACGGCATTGAGGTGATTAAACGGATCAGGGAGTGGTCACAGGTGCCGATCATCGTACTCTCGGTGCGGGAGCGGGAGGAGGACAAGATCGCCGCGCTGGATGCCGGGGCTGATGATTACCTGACCAAACCGTTTGGCGTGGGAGAGCTGCTGGCCAGGATGCGGGCCAGTTTGCGCCGTGCCCGGCAACTGACCCCGGAGCCGACCTTTGTGCGGGATGATCTGGAGGTAAACCTTGAGTTGCGGCGGGTGCTGGTTAAAGGTCTGGAGGTGCAGCTGACCCCCACGGAGTATGACCTGCTCAAGCTGCTGATCAGTCAGGCCGGCAAGGTTTTGACCCACCGCCATATCCTGAACAAGATCTGGGGGCCATCCCACCTTGAGCAACCCCATGTGCTGCGGGTCAACATCAGCAATCTGCGGCGCAAGATCGAGCCAGATCCGGCACAACCACGCTATATCACTACCGAACCAGGGGTTGGCTACCGTCTGGTCTGATTCCGGTTCCATATCAAAGCCCTATCGTCGTTGGCTCGTCCTCAGCTCCTCAATGTACTGTCGTGTACACCTCGTCGCCTCAGTCCTCGCCGCCTTGATATCATCTCTGATCTGAAACCGGAATGTGAGCACTGTTCCGGTTCTTGATACTTTCTTGATACATTTGTCACCCATCTTGATACCCCCTTGACACGGGAAGGCCTATACAGGCAGGTACTTCATCAGCATCAAGAGGAGCAGCATGCAGCAGCACGACAGTGATTCCTTCTGGGGCGGTATTGTCAAGGCGATGGGGCTGGTATTCGGCGACATCGGCACCAGTCCGATCTATACCCTGACCGTGGTTTTTGCCCTGACCGAGCCCACCATGCAGAACGTCTTCGGCATCCTCTCGCTGGTGTTCTGGACCATGACCATTCTGGTGACCGCAGAATACGCCTGGCTGGCCATGCGGCTGGGGCGCAAGGGAGAGGGGGGCGCAATCGTGCTGAAGGAGATCCTGGCCAGGATGATCAGGCCGGGGCGCCAGCTTACCTTTGTGGTCTTTCTGACCTATCTGGGGGTCAGTCTGTTGATGGGAGACGGGGTGATCACCCCGGCCATTTCGATCCTCTCGGCGGTTGAGGGGATGGTGTTGATTCCCGGCCTGGGTGGGCTGCACCAGTCCTGGCTGATCCTGATCGCTGCTATTATCGCGGTGGGACTGTTTGTCTTCCAGTTCAAGGGGACTGACAAGGTGGCCGGTGCCTTCGGGCCGATCATGGTCGTCTGGTTTGCTTCCCTGGCGCTTTCCGGTGCGGTCTCGGTTGCCTCGCACCCCACCGTGCTGTTTGCGGTCAGCCCCCATTACGCCCTGCAGTTTCTACTGGACAACGGTCTGGCCGGGTTCATTGTGCTGTCCGAGGTGATCCTCTGTGCCACCGGCGGTGAGGCACTGTATGCCGACATGGGCCATCTGGGGCGCAAGCCGATTGTGCGGGCCTGGTATATTGTCTTCTGGGCGCTGTACCTCAACTATCTGGGCCAGGGGGCCTTCATCATCTCCCACCCCGGCGCCAAGAACTACCTGTTCGGTATGGTGCAGCATCAGGCGCCGCTGCTGTATATCCCGTTCCTGATCCTGACTATCCTGGCCACCATCATCGCCTCCCAGGCCATGATCAGCGGGGTCTTTTCAATTGTCTACCAGGGGATCACCACCCGCATCCTGCCGCTTCTGAAGGTGGACTATACCTCCAGTCATCTGAAATCACAGATCTACATCGGCTCGGTCAACTGGATGCTGATGATTGCGGTGGTGGTGATCATGCTGGTGTTCCAGAAGTCAGAAAATCTGGCAGCGGCCTACGGTCTGGCCGTGACCGGTTCCATGAGTATCACCGGCATCATGATGATCCTGATCCTCTCCCGCACCACCAAGGCCTGGAAGGCGGTCTTTGCCGCCCTGATCACCGTGGTGGATCTGGTGTTTTTTACCGCCTGCCTGCACAAGCTGCCACATGGCGGCTACTGGTCGATCATCCTGGCCTCGGTGCCGTTTATCACCATTCTGGTCTGGACCAAGGGACAGCGGGCCCTGTACCGCGCCCTGCGTCCCCTTGAGCTGGACACCTTTGAGCTGGCCTATGAGCAGATCTACGCCAAAGGGCGCAACATCCCCGGCACCGGCCTGTTTTTTGTGAAGGAGTACAATGTGGTGCCCCCCTATGTGGTGCATTGCATCATCCGCAGCAATATTATCTATGAACGTAACGTCTTTATCTCTATCGTGCGGACTGACGAGCCGTTTGGTCTGGTGTCGGAACTCAAAACCGGCATCGCCACCGGACTGGATGCCTTTGAGATCCACGCCGGTTATATGGAACATCTGGAGATTGAGACACTGCTGCAGCAGCGCGGGATCAAGGAGAAGGTGATTTTCTACGGGGTGGAGGATATCAGCACCCCCAACCCGATCTGGAAGCTGTTTGCCACCATCAAACGCCAGACCCCCAACTTTGTGCAGTTTAACAAGCTGCCTGCCAGCCGGCTGCAGGGGGTGGTAACGCGGGTGGAGATGTAGCGGGCTGGTCAAATCAAACATCTTGAGGTATAAGCTCAAAGAACGGCTTGGCCGTTACTACTGTGTATCTCAGGATGTTGCATGACCCACAAACATGAAGATTCCTTCTGGGGCGGTATCATCAAGGCCTTGGGCCTGGTGTTCGGCGATATCGGCACCAGCCCGATCTATACCCTGACCATTGTCTTTGCCCTGACCAAACCGACCGTTGCCAACGTCTACGGCATCCTGTCGCTGGTGTTCTGGACCATGACTATTCTGGTGACGGTGGAGTATGCCTGGCTGGCCATGGCGTTGGGACGCAAGGGGCAGGGGGGCGAGATCGTCCTGAGGGAGATCCTGATCAAGATGCTCAAGCAGGGGCGTCTGCTGGCCTTTGCCGGGTTCCTCTCGTTTCTGGGGGTCTCCCTATTGCTTGGTGATGGTGTAATCACCCCGGCCATCTCAATCCTGTCGGCTGTGGAAGGTCTGCTGCTGATCCCGGCGCTGGCAGGGACAAAACAGACCGTGCTGGTGCTGATTGCTGCTCTGATTGCCTTTACGCTGTTCTTCTTCCAGCACCGCGGCACCGACAAGGTGGCAAAAATCTTTGGGCCGATCATGGCCCTTTATTTTGGCGCCCTGATGCTTTCCGGTCTGGTCTCCATCGCCGGTATGCCGGGCATCGTCAAGGCGATCAGCCCCCATTACGCCTTTGAGTTTTTCCGCCAGAACGGCTTTGCCGGTTACATTGTACTGTCGGAGGTGATCCTCTGCGCCACCGGCGGCGAGGCGCTCTATGCCGATATGGGGCATCTGGGACGCAAGCCGATCGTGCGGGCCTGGTACTTTGTCTTCTTTGCCCTCTACCTGAACTACCTGGGCCAGGGGGCCTTTATCCTGGGCAGCGGCCAGACCAAGAATATCCTGTTTGCCATGATCAACCATCAGGCGCCGCTGCTCTACATCCCGTTCCTGCTGCTGACCATCATGGCCACCATCATTGCCTCCCAGGCGATCATCAGCGGGGTCTTTTCCATTGTCTACCAGGGGATCACCACCCGGCTGATGCCGCTGATGAAGGTGGATTACACCTCTACCCATATCCAGTCCCAGATCTACATCGGTGCGGTCAACTGGACCCTGATGACCGCCGTGATCTTTGTGATGTTCTTTTTTCAGAAGTCCGGGAATCTGGCCGCGGCCTACGGTATGGCCGTGACCGGCTCCATGACCATTACCGCCATCATGATGGTGATGGTCTACTCCCACACTATGAAAAAATGGAAGGTGCCGATCGTGGTGGTGGTGGGTATTCTGGACCTGATCTATTTCACCTCCACCTTTTCCAAGATCCCTCACGGTGCCTACTGGTCAATCATTCTTGCTGCCATTCCGTTTGTCACCATCATGGTCTGGACCAGGGGCCAGAAGGCGCTGTACCATGCCCTCAAACCACTGGATCTGGAGACCTTCATGATCTCCTACGAGCAGATCTTCGGCAAAGGTCGCAACATACCCGGCACCGGTCTGTTCTTTGTGCGGGGACTGGATGTGATCCCCCCCTATCTGGTGCACTGCGTGATCCGCAGCAACATTATCTATGAGCGTAACGTGTTGATTTCCATCGTACGGACCGATGAACCGTTCGGGGTTGAAAGCCTGCATACCAAGGAAATGGGGCCGGGGCTGGAGGGGTTTGAGATTCAGGCTGGCTACATGGAAGTGATCGAGATTGAAAAGATCATCAGGGCTTACGGTATCACAGAGAAGGTCATCTTCTACGGTATTGAAGATATTGCCACCACCAACCCGATCTGGAAGTTCTTTGCCCTGATCAAGAAGCTGACCCCCAATTTTGTGCAGTTTAACAAGCTGCCGGCGGCAAAATTACAGGGTGTCGTCACAAGAGTAGAAATGTAGGACAGGGAAGCGGCCCTTTTCCGCCCTGGCCGTGTCAATCTTCACAATGCCTTGTGCGGCGTACTGCTCTGTACGCCTCCGCGTCATTGTTTGATTACCGCAGCCAGAACGAAAAAAAATCCCGCTTCCTTAAGTGGCTGGAAGTCTGCGCCCCACGGATTTTTCGTGGGGCGTTGCTGCTATGTCGCAGGTGCCTGAGGCAGGTACTGTTCAAACTGTTTCTTGTCAATGGCACAGCGGTGGGCCTCTTCCGGGTTGATCTGCCTGGTCTTGAGCAGATCCAGCAGGTGTTGGTCCATCAGCTGCATGCCGTCTTTCTTGGCGGTCTGGATGATGGAGGGGATCTGGAAGGTCTTGCCTTCGCGGATCAGGTTGGCAATGGCCGGGGTACCCAGCATGATCTCCAGGGCTGCCACCCGTCCGTGACCATCAGCAGTCTTGAGCAGTTGCTGGCAGACCACCCCCTTGAGCGATTCCGACAGCATGGTGCGAACCTGATCCTGTGATTCTTTCGGAAAGACATCAATGATCCGGTCGATGGTCTTGGCTGCGGTGTTGGTGTGCAGGGTGCCGAAGACCAGGTGACCGGTTTCGGCAGCGCTCATGGCCAGCTGGATCGTCTCCAGATCCCGCATCTCTCCCACCAGGATGATGTCCGGGTCTTCCCGCAGGGCGGCCCGCAGGGCCGAGGCGAACGAGTTGGTGTGCGCCCCGATCTGACGCTGGTTCAAGAGCGATTGTTTGTTTTCATGGATGAACTCCAGCGGGTCTTCCAGGGTCAGGATATGTTCCTTGCGGGTGGCATTGATCAGATCGATCAGAGCTGCCAGGGTGGTGGATTTACCGGAACCGGTCGGGCCGGTCACCAGTACCAGCCCCTTTTTGAACTGGGTCATCCGCCGTACCCCTTCCGGCAGGTTCAGCTGGTCTGCCGAGAGGATCGTAGCCGGGATAATCCTGAAGACCGCTGCCACGCCACGGTGGGTCATCATGATGTTGCCACGGAAACGGGCCAGATCCGGTACGGCGTAGGCAAAGTCCAGGTCGTTGGTGGCCTCGAACTGGGCCCGCTGCTCATCATTGAGGATCTCATACAGGATCGGGATCAACTCTTCGTGGGAGAGCGGTTTGAACTGCAGCCGGACCATCTCGCCATGCTGGCGGAAGATGGGTGGGTTGCCGGATGAGAGGTGCAGGTCTGAAGCCCCCTGTTCTTTCATCATCTTGAACAGTGCATCTATTTTAGCCATGGTTGTTTGTCTCCATGTCGTCGATTATTGAATGACAGCAGCAATGAACTCTTCCGGTGATACAGCTCCCGCCTTCAAGAGAACCTCGCCTTCCGCCTTGATGCCGCGATACCCATCAGCATTAAGTCCGGCGATAAAACTGCTTCCGTCAGAAGCGGCATCAAAACGGGCGTGCAGTTCACGGTCAAAACAGATGCAGTTGGTCAGAAAAATCCGTTCACTGACCCCGGTGTAATTACATTGTGGACAGCCTGCTGCATGATACAGCTCTGCAGGTGGTGGCTGCATCTGCAGGCCGAGTAGTTCCTGTTGCGCTATGGTGACGGCCTGTCTGCAGGAGTGACAGAGTAGCTGAATGCCTTTGAATGATACAATGCCGGAAAGAAACGGGGTCAGAAAGGCGTTACGCTGACGAAAGCGGATCAGGTGGTCGCACAGGTTGCGGGTGCCGCGGATATCCATTCCCACCAGCACCAGTTTGCCCCGCATGGCGGCCCGGCCGGCTGCCGTGAATGACTCCAGTGACGTACCATCCTCAATCACCAGAATGTCCGGGCCATGTTCCAGGCTGTCCATGATCAGACGTCCCCTGGCCGCTTCCGAACCGGCAAGGGGGATGCGGGGGAAGCGCTTGTTCATGCGGCCCGGCTCCTTGCCCAGAATCAGCACCGATTGTCCGTCGGTGTCCAGCTCTTCCAGCAACAGGTCCATGAAACGGCAACGTTCCTGCAACGAGCGGGAGGCAAACAGGATCATTCCCTGACGTCGGGTTGCCAGTCGTCTGAACTGCTGTTTCTGAAAGTCGGGCAGTTGCAGCAGGTCCAGTTTTGCCGGAATGGTGGCGCTGATATGCTGGCGGATGGTGAGGTAGTCACCGTTTGCCCCTTGCAGCAGCAGTACCTGAAAGCAGATCTCCCGTTCATGGTACTGAAAAAAGAGACAACCGCTCTGTGATGTCTCGCCCGATGGCAACAGCCCGGCAGCCTTTCTGAGCAGTGTGCACAGCCCGGCATAGTGTTCATGCGTCAACTGTCCCAGCTCATGGCTGGTTGCCCCGCTGCGGCCGGAGATGCTGATCAGATCCTCAAGCGGTCTGAAGGAAAAGGAGGTCAGCTGGTGCTGGATGCTGTAGGCCAGCAGACTGTTGATCAGTTGCTGGCCGCTGCTGTCGGCATTGATGGAGCTGAGCTGTTCCGGTGATAGAAGGCCGGAGCTGAACCCCAGCAGATCTTCCCTGGGTAGACCATAACAGAGGTCAAGCATCTCATTGATCTCCCGGATCAGGGCCACCGAGAGGTTGATCCGGCAGCCTGAAGCCTCTGCTGCCGCGGTCACTGCTTCTTTGTTGAGCGGATCGGCAATGGCAATTGAAAGTTCATCTCCAGCCCGGATCAACGGGATCAGCTGGTGTATCCGGCAGAGGTGCGGCGGCAGCAGGCTCAACGCCTCCGGGTCAATCATCTCCTGCTTGAGACGGATATAGGGGATGTCCAGCTGATTGGAGAGCGCCCAGTCAATATCCTCCTGGGTGACAATTCCCAGCGATACCAGGGCTTCACCGAAGCGGCTGCTGCTGCGCTGCTGCTCTTCAAGGGCGGCAGTGATGTCGGCTTCACTGATGATACGTGAGTTGTAGAGGATGGCACCCAGCGTACCTTCTCTGACATTGATCGGCATAGGGCTCCCTTCTGCTGCTGAGGAATGGATGCTATTGTAACCTGATATGATGGTGAGTCAACCATTGCAGAAGATGGTGCGGTTGTGCTACAGATGCTGCCCCACAACTGAGTAATCAAACCAAGGAGTTTTCAGCAGATGCAGCGTCGAGCCCTAGCGTTATTTTCCGGTGGCCTGGATTCAATCCTGGCAGTGAAGGTGATCCAGCAGCAGGGGATTGATGTCCTTGCCATCAACTTCACCTCGCCTTTTTTCGGCTGTTCTCCGATTCTTGATGGTGAACCGGTGGCGGCCAGATATGCCCGGCGTTATGACATTCCGTTCCGCTCTATCCCGTTGGGGGCAGAATTTATCGAGATGTTACGGCATCCCCGCCACGGCTACGGCAGCGCCCTGAATCCCTGCATTGACTGCAAGACCTTCATGCTGCGCTGTGCCGGAGCCCTGTTGCAGGAGTTGCAGGCTAACTTTGTGATCACCGGTGAGGTGGTGGGGCAGCGCCCCATGAGCCAGCGTCAGGATACCCTGCGTCTGATTGAGCGGGATTGCGGCATTGCCGGTCTGCTGCTGCGTCCGCTTTCTGCAAAATATATGAAGGTGACCATACCGGAGGCAGAGGGCTGGGTCAACCGGGAGCAGCTACCTGCCATCAAGGGGCGGGGGCGTAAGGACCAGATGCGGCTGGCAGCCGAACTGGGGGTTGATGAGTATCCGGCGCCGGGTGGCGGCTGTCTGCTGACCGAGGAGAGCTACATCCCCAAGGTCAAGGATCTGCTGGACCACCAGACCGTGCCGGTGATCAGGGATTTTGATCTGCTGCGTACCGGTAGGCACTTTCGGCTGTCTGAGACCTGTAAGGCGGTGGTTGGGCGGGACAGTAGTGACAACGAGAAGATTCTGGCCGCCATCGGTGCTGGTGAAACCACCCTGCGCTGGATGGATGGCGCCAGTCCGCTGGTGCTGTTGCTGGGAGAACCCCAGGAAGCGGATTTGGTGCAGGCAGGACGGATTCTGTTGCGCTACACCAGGGCCGCCAAAGGGGAGGCAGCCTGTGTAAGTCTGCAGGTTGATGGCAAACGATCAGAAATCAGTGTGCTGAATGATCTGCAGGAGGATGAGCTGGACCGGTTCAGGATTTAAATTCCAATTTCAACTCAAGACGATATCTTCGTTGGCTCGTCTTCAGCTCCTCAACGTACTGACGTGTACGCCTGCGTCGCTTAATTCCTCGCCGCCTTGATCTCATCCTTGATTTGGAATTGGAATAATTCCTGTTAATGGAGGGCCGGGGTGGGTCTTATTTTGGCAGCTCCAGCACCTGTTGCAGGGCGGCGTCGATGGCAGCGGTATCCACAATGGTGTTGAAGCAGGGGCCATGGGGCCGCAGGTTCAGGACGCCGATCACCGGCAGCGGGTAGCAATCCTTGATGCCGGAGGTCAGATCCCGTTCGCAGGCCACAGCCAGTACCAGTTTAGGCCGTTTTTCCACAATCACCTTGCGGGCCAGAGTGCCGCCGGTGGCCACCGAGATGTCGATCCCGTACTTCCTGCCGATTTCCACCAGCCCTTTGATGTCGCAGCGGCCGCACAGCACGCATTTGTTCACGTCGCCGGTTACCTTGATCTCGCAGTCAAACAGCTGAATACAGTGGGGCAGCAGGATCAGTATCCGGTCCGGCCGTACCTTGTATTTCTGTGAGATTACCAGGGAGTTGTTCATGGCAATAAAGGACTGACGGATCCGGTCCTTGTCCAGCCCCAGTACCCTGCCCACAAACTCAATCATCGGCAGCAGGAACTTGATCACCACCAGCCGCATGAAGCGGGTAAAGAAGATATCCTTGCCCAGGGCCGTGGTCAGTACCAGCAGGACCGTGCCCAGAATGGCAACACCGGACAGGGCCAGCACCACCAGTCCGACAATGCGGGGCAGGTCGGGGTGGATATTGGCCAGACCGCGGCTGGGTATCCACCAGGCCAGAAAGATCAACAGGACCAGAACAACACAGGTAAAGCCCATCAGGGCGATAAAGAGTCGTTTGCGTGGGGCGGCGGTCTGCTCCTGAACATCACTCATGCAGTTACCTCATGGGGCATCAGCAGGGTGCCGAGTGCCAGGGGATGACCTGCCAGGAAGCTGGCCGCATCCATTTTTTTACTGCCTGCTGCCTGCAGCTCATGGATGATCAGTGAGCCGTGGCCACAGGCCACCTCAATCCCGTTTTTTCCTGTTGCTATGATAGTGCCGGGGGTACCGGCGCCCTGGCCGATACTGGAGCGATACAGCTTCAGCGGGGCGCCCCCAAGGGAGGTCACAGCCCCGGGCCAGGCGGACAGGCCGCGAATCTGGTTGTGAATCGTTACGGCCGGTTTCTGCCAGTCGATCAGGCCATGTTCCTTTTTGAGCAGTGGGGCATAACAGCTCTGGCTGTCATCCTGTGCCTCGGGAACAATCCGGCCAGTTTTCAGGCCGTCCAGAGTTTCTCCTAACAGTTCTGCTCCCAGTTGCGACATCCGGTCATGCAGCGACTGGATATCTTCGTCCGGGGCAATTGGCGTTGTCTTTTTCAGCAGCATCGGTCCGGTATCCAGCCCCACATCCATCAGCATGGTGGTGACGCCGGTCTCGGTCTCGCCATTGACAATGCACCAGTTGAGCGGTGCAGCGCCACGGTAGCGCGGCAACAGCGAGGCGTGGACATTGACGCAGCCCTGCGGCGGGATCTCCAGCAGTGCTTTGGGCAGGATCTGGCCAAAGGCAATCACGACAATCAGGTCGGGCTGCAGCGCACGAATCTGCTCGATGACCTCCGGCGTCCGCACCTTGGGAGGCTGATGGACCGGAATCCCGTGCCGTAGCGCCAGTTCCTTGACCGGCGGCGGTTGCAGCTTCTGGCCGCGCCCCTTGGGGCGGTCAGGCTGGGTAAAGACCGCTACTACGTTTTCAGTACGGTCAAGCAGGGTCTGCAGAGTGGGGCAGGCAAACTCCGGCGTGCCCATAAAGATGATCCGCCAGCCGGTCATTGGGCGCTCCGTTTCTTGCATTTTTTGACGAACAGATCCCGCTTGAGCGGCGAGAGCCGATCCACGAACAGAATCCCATCCAGGTGGTCGATCTCGTGCTGAAAGGCCACCGCCAGTAGTCCATCGGCATGCCAGATCCGTTCCTGTCCCTCCAGGGAAAGCCCTTTGACCACCACCCGTTCATGCCGCTTGACGTTGGCCGAGAAATCAGGGACTGACAGGCAGCCTTCTTCTTCGTAGGTTTCTCCCTCGCCATGGATGACAACCGGGTTGATGGCGGTAATCAGCTGGGGAGGCTCGTTTTTGGCAGCTACATCAATCACGATCACCCGTTGCAGGACCCCGATCTGAGGTGCTGCCAGGCCGACGCCAGGGGCGTCATACATGGTTTCAGCCATGTCTCTGGCCAGCTGGATAATCTCATCGGTTATGATGGTGACCGGGGCGGATTTTTGCTTGAGAAGCGGGTCGGGAAAAGCGAGAATAGGACGAATCATGGTCTGCGTACTCGTAGTCTGGTAAAATTCATAATTAACTTTATACCAATTTCTGAGCAACAAAATCAACTACGTTGCGCGGGGTGGCATAATGACGGAACCGATACAGGGAGTTGTGAAGACAGACGGGGTTGAGCGCCGTCGCAGTACGACACAGGAACGCTTGCGGCGTCTTTATGCTGACACGGCACATGCCGGCGGCGATGAGGAAGAGAACGATACGGTGGATATTTCTGAGGAGGCGCGCCAACGATCCGAGGGAACCTACCGCAAGTCTATTCTTGAGCATCTTGAAAGCGATGAATGACACTGGCCGGCTAACTAAAGAACGACTGATCCTTGGTGTAGGTTTCAATAAAGCGTTCCAGCAGGGTTGCAATCCGTTCTTCGTTTAATCCCAGGCGGACGGCGGGAGCGCTGGCAGCGACATCCAGATCCTCTTCTGCGACCAGTGTGCCGATCCCGTAGCGATGGCAGAACAGGCTTGAAAGGCTGACTACGTTGGAGAGATTGATCAGATAGGGGTCTTCGTCATCTGCCAGGTCAAGGTCATGGTGCGCCATGACCGCTTTAATCATCTGTTCGGGGAAGTTCCACTTTTTTAACACCAGCGCCCCGGCCTCTTCGTGGGTGTAGGGAAACAACATCCGCTCCGCTGTTTCGAACGGAATTTTTTCATTGTAGCAAATCTGCATGACTTCCTGAAACTTGTCTTTGTCCAGATAGTTCATGATCTGTTTGCCGATATCGTGAAACAGTCCCCCTAAAAAAGCTTCGTCCGGATTGATCTGGCGCAACTCCTGCGCAATCAGGCGGGCTGCCAGGCCGGCGCCAAAGGAGTGTTCCCAGAGCAGTTTTTCCGTCAGACCATAGGGGTGATAGACCTGTTTGACCGACGCGGTTACGACAACGCTCTTCAGGGTGACAAAACCAAGCATCATGATGGCATGGGGCAGGGTCTGGATCTGGCGCTGAGCGCCATAAAATGATGAGTTGGATATCTTCAGTACCCTGGCGGCTACGGCCGGATCAGAGGAAACCACCCTGGCCAGATCGTCGGCAGTGGAATTTTCATCCTCCATCAGTTGCATAACCTTGGTGGCAACAACCGGAATGGTGGGCAGATCGCCGGCCGTCATGATGATCTGTTCCAGGTCTGTGATCATGCAGTTTCCCCTGTCTTTGTGCGTACAAACGCTTACTGATGCCTGGCTATACTATTCCATAAAACTGTAAAGAATCAAGCAGTTCAGCAGAATTATTTGAATTTTTGCAGTTTTGTCTGTATACTTCGCCCCAATCTTGCTGCCAAACAAAAGGAAAATTAACCATGTATACAAAAAGGACGACAGTTCTGCCGCTCCTTGCCGGCGCTTTCTTTCTGTTGACCGGCTTCAGCTGGAACTTCGGTGGAGACAGGTGCAAGGATGCCCTTGAGCTGGCAAACAAGCTCCCTGCCTATAGCGATGATGCGGCCAGAACCAAGGATGAAGCTCAGATACTGTCCAGTTGTCCCGATGGAGCTGCCGCTCAGTTTGTGCAGGGCCTGCAGGCAGAGCGAAGCGGAAATATTGACGGTGCCATTGCCGGCTATCGCCGTGCTTTGCAGAAGGAACCGGGACTTGCTGTTGCCTCCGGCAACCTTGGCTTGCTGTATCTGCAAAAGGGCCTGCAGGATGATGCCGCTGTTGCACTGACCAAAGGGATAGCGGGACAGCCGTTACCGGCCTATCACAAGGCGCTGGGCAAGATCATGACCGACAGGAAGTTTTATGCCCTTGCCCTGTACCATTATGGCGAGGCATCCGCCAAGCTGCCTGCGGATGCTGCCGTGTTGGCGGGGCAGGCCGAGGTGTATGCCGCTCAAGGTCAGACCGACCGCGCTGTTGACGAATTCAGGCGTGCATTGTTGCTGGACCCCTCCCATGAGCAGGCCTCACTTGCCCTTGCGGGCATCTACCTGCAGCAAAATCAGCAGGAAGCCGCTTTGAATCTGCTGAAGAAGGCTTCAACGGCCAATCCCCGCAGCAGCAGTCTGCATCTGATGCTGGCTGATATCTATGAGAAGAATGGTGATGCAAAGCAGGCTGAATATGAACGTCTGCTGGGCGGTAAAAAAGTGGTGGTGACAGAAGAGCTGCCAGCCAGGGCTGAAGGGGTTGTTCTGGGTGATCAGCTGGCTGCAAAAGGAGAGGTGGATAAGGCTGCTGAAGCCTACCGGGCCGTGCTGAAACAACAGCCCGATGCGATCGAGCCGCTGGAAAAACTCGGTGCCCTGTATTTCCGGGCCGGCCGGGATGGTGACGCCCTGCTGGCTTACCGCGATGCAACGCACCTTGGCAGCAGCAATCCTGAGGTTTACTACAATCTGGGGCTGCTGTATGAAAAACGCAATCAGCTGGATGAGGCGGTGGTTGCCTACAAACGGGCCATTGAAAAAAGACCGGCATATGCCGAGGCACGGTTGAAACTGGCCGATATCCGGCTGGGACGGGGCAACACCCAGGAAGCGGTTGAACAGTATGTCGAGTTTTTGAAGCTAAAGCCGGAAAGTGCCGACATCCATCTGAAACTTGCCAGGATTTTTGTCAAAAACAAGAACCTGAACCTTGCCGAAGAATCCTATAAGGCCGTGCTGAAGCTGGCCCCTGATAACCCCGAGGCAAATCGCGAACTGGCAGCGGTTTACCGTGCCAAGGGAGCAACCGATAAGGCGGTTGAACATTACACCAAGGCACTGGAGTTGCAGGAGGAGGATAACGAAAGCCGTAATGCCCTGGTGGCTATCTATGTCAAAGACAAGAAATATGATGAACTGGCAGAACTGCTGCAGGAAGCGGTGGAGCTGGCTCCGGATGATGCGAACAACCATTACAAGCTTGGCCTGATCTACGATTTCAAGAAAGAGTATGATAACGCCATTGCCAGTTATAAGAAAGCGGCTGAACTGAAGCCGGATCATGCCCGTGCCCTGCATGCACTTGGGCGGGTCTACATGAAAACCGGTCGTCTCTCCGAGGCCCGCGAGGCGCTGGAAGCTGCTCGCAAGGCCGACCCGAACATGGAAGAAACCTCGATTTTGTTAAACAACATACGGGATGAATTTAATCCGGTGCCACGCAAGATCAGCAAGTCCAAGAAAACCAAAAAGGGCAAGATCAAAAGCTCCGGTAAAAGTAAAGGCAAAAGCAGGAAAAGTAGCGCCAAGTCCAGTAAGGCAAAGGCATCAACCAAGAAAAAGTCTCCCTGACAGACCGTCGGCGGCCAGTACCATCTGGCCGCCTTTTTTAGTAGCCTGATACACCTATCCAAATAGACTCGAGCCGTGACCATGTCCACATCACTGCCGGATTATTTCCCTTATGCCATTCAGGTTGCTGCGCGCGCGCAACAACGTTTTGGTGTCGAGGCGTTGTTGGCTCACAGTGACAACAATTATCCCCAGATACTGTTCTATCGCCGGCTGGCCTCTGCCCTGACCAGGTCAGGCGATCCTCCTGCCACGGTTACTGCTGCCCAGCTCAACCTGTATGCTTCGCTTTTGCGGATTTACCGTCACCTGATCGATGATATCTGCCGTGGCGGACAGACACCTCTGCTGGCTGATGCCCTGAGGAACGCTGGACTGAATCCTGCCGGTAGACAGGTCAGGCAGACGTTTGATGCCTTTGTGGAAATGTTTCCGGCCGGTTGCGTGCTGACTGCGCTGACACAGGAACAACGCGAATACCTGTTGTTGCGTGAGTTGCTGCTGCTCAACCTTGCAACCCGGAACCGGGCACTTGAGCCTTTTCGCGTGTTGCTGGATGATCAGGAGCTGGCGTCGAGTGCCCCGTATCGCCAGGTAGTTGCCGGGCTTGAGCAGTCGTTGGCAAAAGGGCCGCTGCTGCCTGTAATCGGTGTGACCCTGGTTGAGGCCTTGTATGCCCCGTTGAGTGCAGCCCCGGATTCTCTGGCAGGGCAGCTTGGCTATATCCGGGAACAGTGGGCTGAAGCCCTGCCGCCGGAGTTGCTGGAAGAACTGCTGACCGCCTTTGATATCCTGGACGAAGAACAGCGCCAGTGGTCGGATGGCGGTGCCGGTCCTGCGGAGGTACTGCAGTTCGGTTTGCCGGGCGCTGCTGGTGCAGCTGCAATCTTTGGGGCTGTGCCGGGAAGTGCCTACCATGGCGCCGGTCACCATGCAGGCTACGACCAGCCGGAGTATGAGGCCTTTTCAGCCGATGCCGACTGGATGTCCAACGTGGTGATGATCGCCAAGATGACCCATGTCTGGCTGGATCAACTCTCCAAATCCTACGCCTACCCCATTACCCGTCTTGATCAGGTGCCGGATGCCGAACTTGACCGTCTGGCCTCATGGGGCTTCACCGGCCTCTGGCTGATCGGTCTCTGGGAACGGTCGTCTGCCTCACAACGAATCAAGCAGTTGTGCGGCAATCCTGAGGCCCATGCCTCAGCCTATTCGTTGTATGATTATACCATCGCAGCAGACCTGGGGGGGGAGCCTGCCTTTCTGAATCTGAAACAGCGAGCCTGGCAGCGTGGTATCCGGCTTGCCAGTGATATGGTTCCTAACCATACCGGTCTCTTTTCCCGCTGGGTGCTTGAACATCCTGACTGGTTCATTCAGACTGACTACGCCCCGTTTCCCACCTACCAGTTTAACGGTGAAGATCTTTCCCCTGATCCGTCAGTTACGCTTCAAATTGAAGATGGCTACTGGAACAAACAGGATGCGGCGGTGGTCTTCAGGATGATTGACCGCCGGGATAACCGTACACGCTACATCTACCATGGTAATGACGGCACCAGTATCCCCTGGAACGACACGGCTCAGCTGAACTACCTGATCCCGCAGGTGCGGGAGACCGTTATTCAGACGATCCTGCATGTGGCCCGGCTGACCCCGATCATCCGCTTTGATGCGGCCATGACCCTGGCCAAGAAACATTACCAGCGGCTCTGGTACCCGCAACGGGGGTTGGGGGGCGGTATCCCTTCCAGGGCTGAGCATGCCATGGGGCGCGATGAGTTTGATGCGGTCTTTCCGGTTGAGTTCTGGCGCGAAGTGGTGGACCGGATGGCGCAGGAAGCACCGGATACCCTGCTGCTGGCCGAGGCGTTCTGGATGATGGAAGGCTACTTTGTCCGTACGCTGGGGATGCACCGGGTCTATAACTCGGCCTTCATGAACATGCTGAAGCAGGAAGAGAATGCCAAGTATCGCCAGACCGTCAAGAACGTGCTGGAGTTTAACCCCGAGATCCTGAAGCGGTTTGTCAACTTCATGAACAACCCCGATGAGAAGACTGCGGTGGAGCAGTTTGGCACCCAGGGCAAGTATTTCGGGGCCTGTGTGCTGCTGGCGACCATGCCGGGCTTACCGATGTTCGGCCACGGCCAGATTGAAGGGTTTCATGAGAAATACGGCATGGAATATCGCCGGGCCTATTGGGATGAGACGGCGGATCAGGGGCTGCTGCGCGGGCATGAACTCTGGATCTTCCCGCTGCTGAAGCGGCGCAGGCTTTTCTCCGGCTCAGAACATTTTGCCCTGTATGATTTTTACTGCCATGACGGCAGTGTGGATGAAAATGTCTTTGCCTACAGCAACCGCGCAGATGAGCAAAGGGCATTGGTGCTGTATAACAACCGATACGCCAGGACAGCCGGGTGGATCAAGACCGCTGCTCCGGTTGCTGCCAGAGCCGGGGATGATGCGCCCCTATTGTACACCGGCAGCCTGGGGCAGGCCTTGGCAGTGCCGGATGACACCCGTTGTTTTCTGGCCTTCCGTGAAATTTCCACGCAGCATGAATATCTGCGTAACGCAGCTGAGATCTGCCGGCGCGGGATGTATGCCGAACTTTCTGAGTATGAATTTCACGTCTTTCTTGATTTCAGGATCCTTGAAGACACGCCTGACGGCGAGTGGGCTGCGCTCTGTACGCATCTGGGCGGGCGTGGCGTGGTCTCGCTTGAGGAGGAACGGGTGCAGCTGGCCAACCAGCCTCTGATTGCAGCCTTTACAGCCTGTCTGCAGGCGATACCGCAGATGGCACTGCTGGAGAAGGCCTTTCAGGGCTACTGTGCGGAGCTGCCTGCGCCTGCAGCGTCAGAAATAGACCGGCAGCGCCTGATGGACGTTCTGGAGGCGGCACTTCAGCCGGCACTTGCTGCTAAGACCCTGCGGCTGCTGCGTAAGAGCGGTGTAAGCAGACAGGCATTACCCCTTGGTCAGAAAAATCGTCGTCAGGCCATGGCCATACTGCTGACAGGTCACCTGGCTGTGCCATTGAGCGATGATGCCTTGCATGAGTACGGCTTGGGGCGTCCTCTGGCGGCCTTTGTAGCAGGAGAAGAACTGGTGGAACGCCATTCCGGGGCGTGGACTGTTGAGCTGTGCGCTGCAGCCGCTGTGGCAGGGAGGATCTGGTCCACAGGGGCTGCAGACCGTGTGGACCAGCTGTTCAGCAATCCGCTGTTGCACCGTTTCCTGTTGGTGCATGAGGATGCTGGTGTGGTCTGGTTTAATAAGGAGCGGTTTGAAGAGCTGCTTACGTGGCTTGCATTCCAGGCGGCCTTTGAGCAGGCGCGGGGAGAAGGACATCTGCTGGTGCCGGTGAAGGCGCTGGAGGCGCTGGCCAAGGCGGCAGGTTACCGCGTGCGCCCATTGCTGCAGCTGGCAGAAGGGCTTCAGGAAGGAGGGCTGTAATGCGACAACGGTTTTTGCTGCTGGCCTGCTTTCTGTTGCTCTCCCTCGTCAGTGTGGTCCATGCCGGTGAACCGGCCAGACCTCAACAATTCCCGCCATCTGAAAGAACCTTGAAAGAATATCTTTTTGGCAGTCAGGAGCTTGGCTGGGCTGATCTGGACTGGGAGACGGACCTTTACTATACAAATGTCTCGCTGAATATCCCGCTGGACGGTTCACCTATTACCACGGTGGCAGATCAGAGCGAGTTTGAGGTCTACAGCAGGTTGATGCTCAATTCTCTTGTGCCTCGCTTCATGCTGGTTGAGGCGGCGGTCATGCCGTTACCGCTGGCAGGTGTTGCCCTGAAGGAGTATGCCAGGGATTTCTACGGGATAGCCGATATCGGGCGGAATCAGAATGTAATCCAGTGGTTGACTGCCGGTTTTGAAGAGCCTTACGCATTTTCAGTCTTTTTGGGTGATATGATCAAGTTCAACAAGCCGGGTGAAGAACGGCTGTCCTCAAACAAGGGCTATATGGGCTACCTTTTCAGTTACTCGAATCAGCATATCCGTAATAATGTCCTGATTCCTGACCATTCCCTTGAAGCCGAATGGAAGATGAAGGGTGAGCGCAGTTTTAAAGATGAAAAACTCTCCTGGAGTTTCCGGCTTGGTGCAAAAATGCACGAAAATCAGAATATTGCCAACACGTTCTATGTCGGATTCCGGCGCAGCAACCTTGATTTCAGGGTAAATCCACTTGAGTTCCTGCGGAACAGTACCTTTGATGTCCGCTGGGACGTCGGTGCCAAGCATGGTGATCTGTTGCGCCAGGAGTATGTCTTGGGGAAGAAGTTTCCGATCAAGTCCTGGGGGGTTGCACTTAAGCTTGATGTCGGTATGATCTGGGAAGATCCGGCGCGTTACAGCGGGAGTCTGCGGGATACCAATGCGTCTAACTTTACGCTTGTGCTACGACCCAATATCCAGTTTTAGCTGTTGCGCGTCTTGATGATTGATCACGCCTTGGTTGCGCTGTTCAGGTGTCTGGCTTTGCGTTCAGCCTTGTCTTTATACATAAGCCGGTCAGCCAGCTTCATGCTGTCCAGCAGTTCATCCGGATGTGCTGCCGTTGCTGCTCCCAGTGAAAGTGAGCGGGCAAAATTTCCCAGCTTGGGATCGGTTTCGCAGTTTTTAACCCGTTGAATAGCCGCTACAACCGCGTCATGGTCGGTGCGGGAGAGCAGCACGGCAAATTCGTCTCCGCCGATCCGGGCAACCACGTCGCTGGAGCGGAAGGCAGACAAGAGTACCTCTGCCGCCCCTTTAATCAGGCGGTCACCCTCATCGTGGCCGCGTGAATCGTTTACCCCCTTCAACCCATCAATGTCGGCCATCACGATACTGACCGGGTATTCGCGGCCCGACTCGATCCGTTGCAGTTCCGCATCGAAATAGGCCCGGTTGAACAGGCCGGTTAATGGGTCATGGGTGCCCAGGTACTGCAGGCTTTCTTCGTATTGTTTCCGTTCAGTGATATCCTGAGAAACCTTCAAAAAACCGGTCACCACATTGTCTGAATCGCGTAAGGGGCAGATCTTGACTACTTCCCAATAGATGGAACCGTTTTTTCGTTTGTTGGCCAGCTCACCCTTCCACTCCTCGCCGCTCAAAATGGTTTCCCAGAGGTTGTGGTAGATCTCTGCAGAGTTCAGGCCGGATTTCAGCAGGCGGGGATTGCGGCCCAGCACTTCAGAGGCCTGATAGCCGGTCAGGCGGCTGAACATGGCATTGACATATTCGATCGAGCCGCTTAATGAGGTTATCATGACCGGTGCCGGTGCCTGTTCCACCGCTTGAGACAGCATCTGGATCTTGCTTTCCTGCTGGTGCAGCTTCCGCTTCAGCAAGACATAGTTGCTGCAGGTTTCTATTGCGGTTGCCAAATGGGAAAAATCCACCGGCTTCTGCACGTACTGGTTGATCCCCAGGCTGATGCATTCCAGCAGATATTCGGTGTCGCTATAGGCGGTCAGCATGATAATCTGGCTGTCATGATCCAACTTGCGGATTTCACGGGCCATTTCCAGGCCGTTCATGACCGGCATCATGATATCGGTCATGATGATGTCCGGGTGTTTCTCCCGGTAGAGTTCAAGGCCTTCCTGGCCGTTTTCCGCGACATGCAGCTCTGTGACGATCCGTTGCAGGATTCGGGAAATCTGCTCACGGGTGACCCGTTCATCCTCTACATAGAGTAATGATATGTCGTAATGATCCATGGTCGCTGATTTCATGGGTACCCCGTGCCCGCGGTAGTAGTGCCTGTCGACGCTTGCAAGCGTAGTGTAACTGAACTGGAATAAAACGCAAGGGGGCTGTTATGGATTTGATAAGCCTGCAGGGCTGTGACGGATATGATGAGAATCTTCTGAGAGAACGGCTTGTTGCGTTGTTGCAGCCGTTGGGGGGAATAGAGCGGTTTGTCAGACCGGGCCAGCGGGTGCTGCTGAAGCCCAATCTGCTGGCCGGCAAACCGCCTGAGGCGGCTGTTACCACGCATCCTGCGCTGGTCAAGCTGGTGACGGAACTGGTCAGGGGGGCCGGGGCAGAGGTAATGGTGGGCGATAGCCCCGGTATCGGCTCTTTTGAGCGTGTTGCCGAAAAGAGCGGTATCAGGAAGGCGGTCGAATCTGCCGGGGGACAGCTGATCCCGTTTGGTGAGACCCGCAGTGTGGGCGCCTTCGGGACCTTTCGGCAGCTGGAGCTGGCAACCGCCTATCTGGACGCCGATGTGATCATCAATTTGCCCAAGCTGAAGACCCATGAGATGATGACCCTGACATGCGCCGTGAAGAACCTGTACGGGACGGTTGTCGGCGCTGCCAAGGCAGGTCTGCACCTGACCGCAGGGCACTCAAAGGAGCTGTTTGCCGGGCTGTTGCTGGAGATCGCCTTTGCCAGACCTGTGGCATTGACCATTGTGGATGGGATTCTTGCCATGGAGGGAAATGGGCCCAACAGCGGCAGGCCGCGTCAACTGGGGCTATTGCTGGCGGGGGAAAATCCGGTGGCTGTCGATACGGTCGCAGCATATCTGGCAGGCATTCCGGCCGACCTGCTGCCGGTGGAACGTGAGGCCCGTCGCAGAGGGCTGCCCGGTACCGAGTTGGACCGGATTGAGCTGACGGCTGACCTGGCAGACATGGTTGCAGTGCCCCCCTTTATCCTGCCGGAAGGGCTGGATGTGCAGTTCGGCCTGCCCGGGTTCTTGAAAAAGCTGTTGCGTAACCAGTTGACTCCCTTACCCGGAGCGGAGAAGGGCAGCTGTACTCTGTGCGGTGTTTGCCGTGATGCCTGTCCGCCAGCCGCCATCACCCTGACAAAAAACGCCCTGAAGGTTGATTCAGGGCGTTGCATTCGTTGCTGGTGCTGCCGGGAACTTTGCCCCCGGCATGCCATGGCAATCCGGAAAGGAGTGCTGCTTCAGCTGCTGGAACGGCTACGGTAGGGGTTAGCCCTCGTCGTCGTCGCCGACCGGTATCTCGCGATAGGCCCGATCCTCTTCTATCCGGCGGGTCTGGGCCTGAAACTTTTCCAGGTCAGATTTGCACTTGACGCAGTGACGGGTAAAGGGAAGCACCTTCAGGCGCCCCATCGGGATATCTTCGTCGCACTCTTCACAGATGCCGTACTCGCCTTCGGCAATCCGCAGCAGTGCTTCGTCAATGCTATGCAGTTTTTCCCGCTCACGGTCGTTCAGAAGCAGGCCAAGCTCGCGGTCCCGCTCCGATGAGGCCTGATCGTAGATATCACCGGTCGGTTCCTCGCCGACTGACACCTCCGAGCCCTTTTTGATCGAGCGTTTTATTTCAAGCAGAGTCTGTTCTTTCATGGCCAGGAGAATCTGCTGGATCTCCTTCCATTTGCCCCCTGAAGCAACAGGCGCTTCCACTGTTTTGGCCGTGGGCGGCACTGACGGTTCGGCAGGAACGGTCGCCGCTTTTTTCTTTGGCTCGGCTGCTTTGTCAGCAGGCTTTGCCTCGGATTTTACCGGTACGGTCTCGGCGGCTTCTTTGGAAGGTGCCTTGGCAGGTGCCGGTGCAGCGGGCTTCTTGGAAGCCGCAGAAGGCTCCTGAGTTGTTTTCTTTACGGGCTTGGTGGTTGCCATGCGTCACGTGCTCCATCAAGTAGCGATCTAAAACATAAGGCTATGCTGCGAAAGGCGGAAATGACTAACAGAAATCAAGATTGGTGTCAAGAATAAAGCTTGTCAGGATTAATAAGATCTTGAATGTTTGCAACAGGTTTGCTTTGTGTTAAAAGTAATCGATTCAATCAATAGTATCCTGAGGTTATTTCTATGCAACGCCTGTCTGCAATACTCCTGCTGATGCTGCTGGCGTATACCACACCGGCTGTGACAGCTGCTGTTGCAGCCCCTGGTCAATTCAGTGTGGCCTTTTTTTATGCTGATAATCCGCCATTGGATGAACTACAGGCCTTTGATCTGGTGGTGGTTGATCCTGACGCTGCCGGGTATGCCCCGCAATCTTATCGGAATACTCATAGCGAGCTGTTTGCGTATGTTAGTGTCGGAGAAGCGGATCCCCAACGAAAATTTTACAAACAGATCAAACCGGACTGGTTGCTTGGTGAAAACCGGGTCTGGAAAAGCAAGCTGGTTGACCTGGCCAATCCTGACTGGCGGGCATTTTTTCTGGATCAGGTTGTGGAGCCGCTCTGGGCAGCCGGTTATCGCGGGTTCTTTCTGGACACGCTTGACTCCTATCAACTGGTACAGGACAAACAACGGCATCCTGCCCTTGAGGCCGGGCTGGTGGAGATTATCCGCAGCATCAAAAAGCGGCATCCCGAGGCCCGCTTGATCATGAACCGCGGTTTTGAGGTGCTGGAGCGTGTCAAGGATGTCGCCTTTGCAGTCGCTGCCGAATCGCTTTTCCGGAACTTTGATCCCGCCACCGGCAGCTATGGTGAGGTGAGCGAAGATGATCGCCAGTGGCTGCTGGGAAAATTTGCCGCTGTACGCAAGGCCGGACTTCCGGTGATTGTGATCGACTACGTTGCCCCGACTGATCGCGAACTGGCCCGTACGACCGCAGAAAAGATCAAGAAGGCCGGGTTCATACCCTGGGTGACCGACAAGGATCTGGCTTCGTTGGGGGTAGGAACCGTAGAGGTGCTGCCGCGCAAGATCCTGGGGCTGTATGACGGCAGTGAAGGGGCAGATCCGATCTACACCAACCTGCAGCGTTTTGTGGTCATGCCGCTGAACTATCTGGGCTATCAGGTTGAGCTGGTTGATATGCGCCAGCCGTTACCGGCAGGTCAGCTTGCGGGGCGCTATGCCGGGGTGGTGGTCTGGCCCAACTCGGACAGTTCCGGCAGCAAGAGCAACCTGTTGCAATGGCTTGTCCGCCAGAAGGAGCACAAGCTGCCGCTGGTCTTTCTGGATCGTTTCGGTGTGCCGCCCCAGCAGTTTGCCCAGGCGATGGGGGGGACGCTGCTTGCCGGACGTACCACCGGTAAAGGGCTTAAGGTCATGCAGCAGGATGCTCTGATGGGATTTGAGACGGCAGTCATGCCGTCCGGGGCACCGCCGGCGCTTCGTTTTCCCGGCAGTGAGGTGCTGCTGGCTGTGGGTGATGGCCAACAGGTGGCCAGTGAGGCGGTTGCGGTAACCTCCTGGGGGGGATACGCCCTGGAACCCTACGTGCTGAATGAGCTGATCAATGAACGTGAACGCTGGGTGATCAACCCCTTTGAATTTTTCAGAAAGGCCTTGCGCCTTGAAAAAAAACCCGTACCGGATACCACCACCGAAAACGGGGTGCGCCTGCTACTATCCCACATTGATGCCGACGGTTTTGAGAGCAGGGTTGAACGCCCCGGTGGACCGCTGGCAGTAACCGAGCTGCGGGAGCGTATCCTGAAAAAATACCGGATACCGACCACCTATTCCGTGATCACCAGTACCTTGGGGGATCACGGCCTGAACCCGCAGCAGGCCCCGGCATTGCAGGCTGAGGCCCGTGAGATTTTTGCACTGCCCTGGGTTGAAGCGGGGAGCCACACCTTTTCCCATCCCTTTTACTGGCAGAATACCGACGTAGCCAAACAGGGCTACACAGCCCAGTATTTACCGATTCCCGGGTACCGTTTCCAGCTTGAATCAGAGATTGCCGGTTCGGCGGCCTTTATCAATCAGACCCTGTTGCCTCCCGGCAAGAAAACCCGCCTGCTTCAGTGGTCTGGCGACTGTGCGCCCGGGGGCGATGCACTGGCTGCCACCTATCGTGCCGGGCTGGGCAATATTAATGGCGGCGACACGGTAATAACAGAATCAAACAGGTCGCTTACGGCCGTTGCACCGTTGGGTGTGGCTAAGAATGGCTGGTTTCAGGTTTTTGCCCCCAATCAGAACGAAAACGTCTATACCAATCTCTGGACCGGTCCCTTTTACGGCTATCGCCGGGTGATCGAGACCTTCCGGTTGACCGATGCCCCCCGCAGGCTGAAGCCGATCAACCTCTACTATCACACCTATTCGGTTACCAAGGAGGCCTCACGCCGTGCCCTGGAGGATGTCTACGGCTGGGTGCTGGCCCGGAAACCCCACGCGATTTTTACCTCCGACTACGTTAACAAGGTGCTGGATTTCAACCGCACCGTGGTTGCCCGTTCCGGCAGCGGCTGGTTGATCCGTAACAACGGCGATCTGCGACAGTTGCGTCTGCCGGTGAGCGCCGGCTACCCGGATCTGGAAGCCAGCCGCGGGGTGATCGGTTTCTCGGATCACCATGATCAACGTTACATCCATCTGGCGCCCGGCGGAGAGGCGTTCCTGCAGCTGACGGAGCATCGTCCCGGTCGGAGCTGGCTGGCAACTGCAACTGCCGGCATTGACCGCTTTGACTGGACGGCCAGTGGTATGCGCCTGACCGTGACAGCTCAGACAGATGGCTACCTGACCTTTGCTCACGCCACCGGTTGCCGTCTGGACTCCAATGGTAGACCCGCGGCAGTACAACGGGATGCGGAACAACTTATCCTCCCGCTGAAAACAGGGATCTATGGCCTGGAACTGGTCTGCCAATAAGCAGCAGAATCCGCGTGAGCGCTTTGCCGGGCCGGCCGCCATTGCCGGACTTGTCGGGGCAGGGCTGTTGCTGCTGGTTGTGCTCTATCCGGAAAAAAGCCTGCTGAGGCTGCTTGAGGCGCCGGATGTGACCAGTCCGGCCCAGCAACGCTACCTTGAGGCGCTGGTACATCTGCGTACGGGAGATCCCAATCTGGTCATCATTCTGGCGCGCAGTTATCTGGCCGCAGGTTGTACGGAAAAGGCGCTGAAGGCGCTGGAACACCGCCAAGGTGTGCTGAGCAGAGAGCAGGCGAAGACCGTCATGCAGCTGTACTATGAAGCGCGACGGCAGCAATTGGAACTGATGCTGACCGGCGAGCCGGGTTGGAAACGGGCACAGCAGGACTATGCAGACCAGATTGAACAATTGAAGCAGGCCGGAGCCACACCGAAGGAGCTGGTGCGCTACCTGGCAGATGCCCGTGCCCTTGGTGACCGGCAGACAGTGAAGCGGCTTGAGACGCTGCTGGGGACAGCTGCCGGTCAGGGCACAGCTCCGGCGGTGGAGGCTGCGGCCTCCGCTGCCTTGGCCAAGGGTGACTACCGTGGCGCAGCAGAGCTGTATTTTAAGGGGTTGCAGGCCGCCGGGCTGAATCAGAAACGGGTCTATTTTCTGGCTGGGGTGCGAACACTGCAATCGGGCAACCTGCTGGCTGAGGCGCTGACGGCAGCTGAGCGGCACCTTGATGCAGGGCTGGCACATGATCGTCAGACTCTGCTGTATCTGACCAGACTTGCACTGGCTGCAAATCGTCCCGACCTGGCCCAGAAGTATGTCCGGCGGGCCCTTGGCTTGTCGTCTGGCGAACCGTCCGGGGCAGCAACACCATGAAGAGTGCTGCGGTGAAAATGATTGCTGCCGGGCTGCTGCTTGCTCAGGCAACCGGGGTGCATGCCCTGACCGAGCCGACGCCGCACTCTATCCCGGAGATCAGGGCCATCTTTGAGCAGGAGCTGTTTGAACTGGCCCACACGGTTTTTCTGGCTAACGGCAATCTCAAGGAGGCGTTGGCGGTTACTCAGCGTGCGGTAAAGGCCCGGCCTAACGACCCGGTCTGGAGAAAAAAGGCGGCCCAGACGGCAGAGTGGGCCGGACGGCCCGATCTGGCCCTGGAACAGTGGTTCTGTCTGGCCCGGCAGGGGAGTCACGAGGCCCGTCAGTCTGTGCTGCGTCTCTCCCGCGGGCTGCAGGAGTTTCCCCTGCGCAAACAACTGCTTGAGCAGGCAATCCGTGAGGGGAACGCGGATCCTGCCCTGCAGCGGGAATATCTTGCCGTTGCCGAAGGGATGGGGCTGCCGCAGGATGTGTATGCACTGTTGGTTTCAGGAGATCTGGGGAGTTTTGACCCGGTCTGGCGCCTGACGGAGCAGGCCCGGCTGGCCGAGCAGCTGGGGCGGCCGGTAGATGCGGCACAGGCATGGGAAAAACGGGCTGAACTCAAACCGCTTGACGCTGATGAATCGTTGAAACTGGCCACGCTATGGTATGGTCAGTCTGATACGGTACGCGCCTGGCAGGTACTGAAACAAGGTGCTGCAACCGCTCCGTCGGGCGCTGCAATGTTCTGGCGAACCTACGCGGACCTGGCCTGGGCGGTTCAGGAAACAGCGTCCTCAGCCAGGGCGTCTGAGCAGCTGATTGCCACGGGGCAGGCCCTTGCCGTGGATTACCAGCGCCTGCTGGAGCTGTACAGCGGATCGGAACCCCGGCGGGCATACGGCTATGCCCTGGCCGGCTGGCAGCGTTTCCATACCCCGCTGTACTGGTATGCCATGGCCGATACCGGTCTGCGTAGCGGCCAGGCCAAGGCACTGGCCCTGTTTCTGAAAAATCTGGGGGCTGAAGAGCGTGCTCTGCTTGCCCGTGATGCCCGTTCCTGGATGGCCATGGCCCAGGTTTACCGTCAGGCCGGTAATCCTGTCGCCAGCCTGACGGCCGCACGGGTTGCGGCGCGTCTGGCAGCAGGTGATGCCGACCTGCTTGCGGCCTACCTCTGGATGCTGGTGGACCTGAAACAGGTGGCTGAATTGCGGCCGCTGGTGCGCGAGTGGGAGGCGAGGATTGACGCATTACCTGCCCTGCGCGAACCGCTGGCTGCCGCCATGCTGCTGCTGGGCGATACCCCCCGGGCCTTACGGCACTATCAGATCCTGGCACCGCAGCGACAGGCGGACCCGGCCTGGCTGGCTTCCTTTGCCGATGTTCTGGAACAGGCCGGCCGGCAGGAGGCCGCCTGGACGGTCAGACGTCAGGCTTACCGGCTGCTGCATCAGCAACTGCGTAACGGTCAGCCGCTTGCCGATGCCCGGTTTCTGCACTTAACCCGGGCCCAGCTGTTACTGCATCTCGCTCCTGGTGACGCTCTTTCAGCCCGCATCAGGCAGATTGCAGAAGGGGAACGGGATGATGCCGGTAATGAACTGATCCTCAGCTGGGCCATGACTAGCGGTCAGACCGATCTGGCCCGGCTCTGGTACTGGAAGAAGTTTGTCCGGGCCGTAGCCCGGCCTGAATGGGCCCGGCTGGGACTGGCCCTGGAAGAAAACGACCGGGCCGCCATGGCAGAGCTGCTTGACCGCAAGCTGGAACAGTTGCCCTATCGAGACGCCATTGAGGCAGCGCAACGTTCCGGCTTTATCCCGCTGGCTCAGGAGCATGCCTGGCAGCGTCTGCAACTGAACCGTGAGGATGCTCTGGTGGATACCCAGGTGCGGCAACTGTTCGGCCGCCGCCCCGGTTATCTCGCTACGGGGCTGAAACTGCAGGATCAGTCCGGTGTCGGCTGGGCAGAGTCGCGGCTGGCGCTGGCGCAACCGGTCAGCAACCGCTACAGTCTGAAGGCGGAGCTGACCGAACGGCAGTTCAGTCTGTTGAAGAGTAATGTGCTGGGTGCTTTGCCGGACCATGATCTCAGTGGCAGCCTGACCCTTACCCGCCAGCATGAGCGGGGGCAGTTGGCCTTGACGCTGGGGGGGCGTGATGGCGGCCTGGACAGCTTTGTTACGGCCTCGCTTGCAGGGAGCTGGCAGCCCTGGCGTGATCTGCAGCTGGGAGCCGGTCTGGAGCTGAACGGCAGGGCCAGTGAAACTGCAGCGCTTTCTGTCGGCGGCATCCGTGATCGTGTGCGATTGACGGTCTTTGGTACGTTGACTGCTGCAGATTCATTTTCCCTTGAACTGGCTGCAGCACGTTTTCATGATCAGGGCAGGCACTATCTGGGGCAGGGACAGTCAGTGGACCTTGATGTAAGACATCAGTTTACCCGAGCCTGGCCTGATTACGGGGTGCGCCTGTTTGGCGGCTACACCGCTTATGCGGCAGATGGTACCGTCAGCAGCAGGTCTGCAACGCTTGTGCCGGTTACTGTCAGTCCGGCTGCAGCGTTTTTTATTCCGGCCAGTTTTGGGCATTTAGGGGCAGGCCTGTTTCTGGGGCAGTCCTGGAAAGACAACTATAGCCGTGACTGGAAACCATTTGCTGAGGCTGACTTTGACTGGAACAGCAACTCCGGGGCCGGCTTCAGCTATGGGGCCGGTCTGGTGGGGCCGGTCTTTGGCCTTGATCAGTTGATGCTTGAGGTGACACAAGGCAGCGGCCAGTTCGGCAGCTCTGACCTGACCACCACCATCGGCGTCATCTATCGGTATTTTTACTGAGTTTCTATGCAGCAGATGAGGAGGAAATCATGAAACGTGTCGTGCCTGTTCTGGTGGGACTAGTGATGCTGGCCGGTTGTACTACCCTGCATCAGGGGATGCGGGAGGCAGTGCCGCAGGCGGAAACCTGGGCGGTCATCCCGTTTGTGAACAATACGGAGACCCCCTTTGCCGCAGAGCGGGCTGAGGCGATCAGTACCGCGCTGTTATACGCCCGTGGAGTCCAACGGGTGGTAACGGCCCCCCAGGACCCGGTGGCGGATGCCGAGGCACTGCCGGACCGGGGGCTGAAGCGGCGGCAGGAGGGGATTGCCTGGGCCAAAAAACAAAATATTCGCTATGCCCTGCAAGGGACAGTGACGGAGTGGCGTTACAAGGTCGGGCTCGACGGTGAGCCGGTGGCCGGTATGACCCTGCAACTGGTTGACCTGCGTGATGACAAAGTGCTCTGGAGCGGCAGTTCGGGGAAAAGCGGCTGGAGCCGCGAGGCGGTCAGTGCTGTTGCGCAGCAGGTGTTGGAGAACCTGATCACGACGATTGAGTTGCGCTAGCATGTCCGTGCTGAACGGCATAACCTCACGTTTTCCCCAGCTGTCACAGTGGCTGGAGACCTTGGTGCTGACCCTGCTGGTGCCGCTGCTGGGCTGTCTGCTGAGCAAGGATGATCCTTTTTTTGTGCAGTCAGCGTTTCCCTGGCTCTGGTTTGGTCCTTTGCTGGTGGCCCTGCGTTACGGCATTGCCCCGGCACTCAGCTCGGTCTCGTTCCTGGCAGTGCTCTGGTTTGCGTTGTCGCTGGCAGGCCTGCTCAAGGGGGCGTTCCCGTTGCATTTCATGCTTGGCGGAGCCTTGCTGTCACTGATTGCCGGTCAATTCAGTTCTGTCTGGACAACCCGTCTCAGGCGCTCTGACCAGCTTTCCCGTCATGCCTCCGAGCGTTTTCAACAACTCTCACGGGCGTATTTCATGGTCCGCCATTCCCATGACCGGCTTGAGCAGAACCTGGTCAGCCGTCCGGTCACTCTGCGGCAGGCCATGATGGAGCTGCGCCGGCTGCTGGTTGAGAGAGGCGGGGAGGTCAGCAATGAGCTGGCCGGTGAGCTGATGGTGATTCTGGCCCACTACTGCTCACTCTCAAGTGCGGCCATCTATGCCGTACGCCGGGGCGTGCCTGATCCTGTGCCGCTGGCGCAGTGCGGCCAGGGGGCCTCCTACCGGCCGGATGACCTGCTGTTGCGATCTGCCCTGGAGTCGGGCACCACCGCATATCAGGCGGCCAGCCGGCTTGGTGATGGTCAACACAGCAGCTATCTGGTGGCGGCACCGCTTCGTACCAGCAGCGGCCGGATGCTGGGGGTCCTGTTGGTCAGTGATATGCCCTTTATGGCGCTGCATCGTGAAACACTGCAGATCCTCGGCGTCTTGCTGGCCTATGCGGCTGATCATGTGGAGGCTGCCACCATTGCCAAACGTCTGATAGCGGTGTATCCCGATTGTCCGACCGTCTTTGGAGCTGAACTGGTCAAGATGACCCGTTTGAGGCGCGACCTCGATATTGTGAGTACCGTGGTGGTGATCAATTTGCAACCGGGGCCCAGACTTGACGAGTTGTGCCAGGTACTGGAGCGCCAGCAGCGTGGCCTGGATCACGGCTGGCGGAGGGACCTGGGCTGGTGCGTGCAGTTTGTGACCCTGATGCCGTTCACTGGTCCGGCTGCTCTGGAAGGATATCAGGCCCGCCTGAATGAGGTCTTGCGCAAGCAGTTCGGCATGACGCTGCAAAGCGTGGGGATCACCATAAAATATGCGGTTCTGTCCGGCGATGAACCGCTTATACAACTGGCAAACCTGTTGACGGAGGATGTATGAGCAGCCTGAAACTGCTCATCTATGGTCTCTGCAGTGAGCAATCAGCCCTGCTGGCGGTCTTTGGCACGCAGCCGGTCTGGCAACGGGTACTGCTGTTTCTCACCGGGCATCTGATTGCGTCCTCGCTCTTCTCTCTGCTGCTCGCCATCAGTTTCCCCAAACGCTTTGTTGCGCTGCGCCGGGGCCTGTTGGGGCTTTTTTTCTGCTTTAACTTCTTTGTGCCTGCCTTTGGCGCAGTTGGCACCTTGTTGATCCTGCTGTACTTCCGGATGTTTTTGTCAAGTGAAGAACGGACCGAGTTTTCCAATGTGCCCTTGCCTCCCTTTCAGGCAGAGTCTGCCGACCTGGGGTCAGGTATGGGAGAGGGGGGGGCCTGGTCCCGTCTGCGCACGGTTGGCCTGCCCCGTGAACTGCGTTTAAAGGCCCTGCTGTCAGTAGGGACGAGCGGCGGACATAATTCCAGCCGGTTGCTGCAGCACGCCACCGGCGACAGTGACGATGAAATCCGTCTTCTGGCCTTTAATCTCTATGAACGCCAGGAACGGAAGATTCAGCAGGCCATTTCCGCCTCACTGGAAGAGCTGAAGCAGGCCAAAACAGCAGCGGTTAAGGCCTCGGTCTGCCGTAATCTGGCCTTCTCATACTGGGAGATGGTTTACAGCGCACTGGCACAGGATGACCTGCGTGACTTCTTTGTGGAACAGGCAGCCAAGTATGCCGCGCAGGCACTGCAGTTAAGCAACAGGAATCCGGCACTACTTGTCCTGATGGTCAGGATTCATCTTCAGAAACGTGACTACGTCATGGCAGATGAGGCGATTCAAGCCGCCCTTGCAGCAGGTGCTGACCCGCTCAAGCTGTTGCCGTATCAGGCTGAACTGGCTTTTTATGCCCGGGACTTTCAGGCAGTGAGAGCTTTTCTGATGCGGGATGCCACGGTCCGTTTCAGGCCGGGCATCGGTCCGGTGGCCCAGTTCTGGGGAGCACGCTAATGGCTGACAACAGGCTTCCGAGGGCTGAAAAGGTTGATGTCATGCTGCTGCTGGAGGGGACCTTTCCCTACGTCAGCGGCGGGGTTTCCAGCTGGGTCAACCAGATTATCAGAGGCTTTCCCGAACTGGATTTCGGGGCGGTATTTATCGGCAGCAGGGCAGACGAGTATGACGGCATCAAGTATGAGCTGCCGGCAAACCTGAAACACCTGCAGGTTCATTACCTGCATGATGAACATACCATTCCGCCGATAACGCCCTGCAGCGGTGACGCCCAGGGCTTTGAAACCCTGAAACGGCTGCACGGCTGGTTTGCCAATCCTCACCCGGACGGACTGCCTGCCGAACTAAAGCAGGCATCGTTCTACCTGAACGCCAAGGGCGGCGTGGATTATTCCCAGTTTCTCTATGCCAGGCGTTCATGGGAGTACATCTGCGAACTGTATAGCGCACAGTGTACGGACCCTTCCTTTGTGGATTATTTCTGGAGTGTGCGCAACATGCATGCCCCGATCTGGCAATTGGCCGCCATAGCCGGCAGCCTGATCCCTGCCCGGGTCTACCACACCGTATCCACCGGTTATGCCGGATTTCTCGGAGGACTGCTGCACCATCATACCGGCCGTCCGCTGCTTTTGTCAGAACACGGCATTTACACCAAAGAGCGCCGGATCGATATCTTCAACAACGAATGGATTCAGGATAATCGTAACGCCCTGCAACGTGATCCAACCGAGATCAGTTACTTCCGAGACCTCTGGATCAGGTTTTTTGAGACCCTGGGACGGTTCTGTTACGACGCCTCCGGCCGGATTGTGTCGTTGTATGAAGGGGTCCGTCAGCGCCAGATCAGTGACGGCGCCCTGCCGGAAAAGATCAGTGTCGTGCCCAACGGCATCGATGTGGCTCGCTTTGCACCGTTACGCAGCACAAGGCCGGCAAAGCCCCCCCTGGTGCTGGCGTTACTGGGCCGGGTGGTGCCGATCAAGGATGTCAAGACCTACATCCGTGCGATCCGCATCCTGGTCAGTCATATCCCGGAGCTGGAGGGCTGGGTGGTCGGGCCGGACGGCGAGGACCCGGAGTATGCGGCAGAATGCCGTGCCCTGGCCCAGAGCCTCGAGATCGCCGACCGGGTCCGCTTTACCGGTTTCATGAACCCGGTGGAGCTGTTTCCCCAGATCGGCCTGCTGGTACTTTCTTCCATCAGCGAAGGGTTGCCGCTGGTGGCACTGGAAGGATTTGCGGCCGGCGTGCCGCTGGTCTCCACCGATGTCGGTTCCTGTCGTCAGCTGGTGGAAGGAGTGGGAGAAGAGGACCAGGCGCTGGGGGTGGCCGGTGGCATTGTGCCGATCAACAGCCCTCAGGCCCTTGCAGAGGCCTGCCGTAAGCTGATCGGGGACCAGGAGGCCTGGGACAGGGCCAGTCAGGCCGGTATCAACCGGGTTGAAAAGCTGTACACCCAGCAGCAGATGTTTGAACGTTACCGGGCGTTGTACCAGGAGGCATTGAGCTGATGGCAGGCATTGGTTTTGAACTGCGCAAGTTGATGAAGGGGGACAGCTACAGCTCGCTGTTGATGGCCTACGCCTATGCCGGCATTATCAGTTCCGGTCCCTGGATTCTCTCGATCATTGCGGTCCTGCTGATCGGTGTCATCTCACTGCCGGTGGTCATACCGGCGCTGCTGGTCTCCAAATTCCAGACCGTGGTTACCTATCTGATCGCCTTCAGCCTAATCCTGACCGGCCTGGTCCAGCTGGCCTTCACCCGCTATTCGGCAGACCGGATCTTTGAAAAAGAACATTACAGACTGCTGCCGAACCTGAACGGCCTGTTGCTGGTGGTCATTGTTGTCAGCGGCGTGCTCTCCTACCCGATCGGCATGCTGGAATTTCCCCAGCAAAGCCTGTTCTTCCGGCTGCTGTTTGCTGCGACCTTTGTCGTGCTCTGCTGTGTCTGGGTGACAGCGATCCTGCTTTCCGGACTCAAGGCTTACAAAGCGATCCTGATCAACTTCGCCCTGGGCTACGGCTCCGCCCTGCTGTTTGCCTTCCTGCTGCGCCACGGCAATCTGGAAGGGCTTTTGCTGGCCTTTCTGGCCGGTCAGTTTATTCTGCTGCTGGGAATGTTCTTGGTGCTCTTCCGGGAGTATCCCTCCAGGATTTTTATTGAATTTGACTTTCTGGGGGGAGGGCGGATGTATCGCTCCCTGATGCTGACCGGTCTGTTCTATAATCTGGGGATCTGGATCGACAAGTTTATCTTCTGGTTCCACCCGTTGACCGGTTCGATCGTGATCGGGCCTTTGCGGGCCTCACTGGTCTACGACTTGCCGGTTTTCCTGGCCTACCTTGCGATCATTCCCGGTATGGCGGTTTTCCTGGTCCGGATGGAGACGGACTTTGTGGAGTACTATGACCGCTTTTACGACGCGGTTCGCGAGGGGGGCTCGCTCTCCTACATCCGGGAGATGAAGGACGAAATGGTGCGGGTTGCCCGTGAAGGGCTCTATGACATCATCAAGATTCAGGCCATCGCCACCATCGTCGTCATCGTGGCCGGGCGGCAACTGCTGCAGTGGGCCCATATTTCAGAAATCCACCTGCCACTGCTTTCCGTCCAGGTGGTGGCAACCGGTTTTCAGGTGGTACTGCTGGGGCTGCTGAACGTCTTTTTCTATCTGGATAAACGCAACCGGGTCCTGTTGCTGACCGCACTGTTCACGGCGCTGAACCTGGCATTTACCCTGATTTCAATTCAGCTGGGTCCCTTCTATTACGGTTACGGTTTTGCACTGGCCCTGATGATGACCATCGCGGTCGGTATGGCCTTGCTGGATAACGATCTGGATAAACTGGAGTATGAGACCTTCATGTTGCAGTGAAGTTCAATTCCGTTGCAAGGCGTTCCCTTCGAGGGGACGTCATCGGCTCATCAACGTACTGCGTATACACCTGTATCGCCGAACTCCTCGCCGCCTTGACAGTATCCATTGATCTGGAAATGAAATGAGATTTTGCCGGGCAGGAAAGAAGTCCTGCACACCCCGGTCGGGCGTGCAGGACTTCTGGAACAAAAGTAAAGCTACTCCTCGATCATCTCGGCCACCAGATCATAATCCGATGAATCAGTGATCTTGCAGGCAACGATGTCGCCGATTTCAGCATGGCCGGAGGTGATGTAGACCTGCCCGTCAATATCAGGCGCCTGACGGCTGGTGCGTCCCTTCAGCAACAGTTCGGTCTCTTCGCTGTATCCCTCCACAATCACCTGTTCAGTCTGTCCAACCATGGCCCGGTTACGCCGGAACGATACCCTGGCCTGGGTCTTCATCAGCTTGCGGTGGCGTTCCCGCTTGACCCGTTCCGAGACCTGATCCGGCATCTCAGCAGCCGGTGTCCCTTCCTCCCTGGAGTAGCAGAAGACCCCTAACCGGTCAAACTGGGTTTTTTCCACGAACTGGGTCAGGTTGAGAAAATCATCCACCGTTTCACCGGGAAAGCCGACGATCAGGGAGGTGCGCAGGGTGATGCCGGGGATCTCGTTGCGCAGGCGTGCGATCAGGGTCCGGATCTGTTCTTCGCTGCTGCGGCGCTTCATCCGTTGCAGGACGTTATCGCTGATATGCTGGATCGGGATGTCCAGATAGTTGCAGAGTTTCGGTTCGGTCTTGAACAGCTCGATCAGCTCATCGCTGATACCGTCGGGATAGGCATACAGGAGTCTGATCCATTTCAGATCCTCGATCGCTGCCAGGCGCCGGATCAATCCGGCAAGGCTGCTGGTGTCATCCATGTCACTGCCGTAGCGGGTGATATCCTGCGAGACCAGGATCAGCTCACGCACGCCGCCTTTGACCAGCCGCTCTGCCTCGGCCACCAGGGCCTCGACGGGGCGTGAACGGTACGGGCCGCGCAGTGACGGGATCACGCAGTAGGTACAGCAGTTTGAGCAACCCTCGCCAATCTTCAGGTAGGCGTACCAGCCGGGTGATGAGTTGAGCCGCGGCAGATCTTCGTCGTAAATGTAATTGGGGTCACCCACATACTTGATCTGGGCATCACCGGCGTGATGCTCTGCCAGGATTTCGGCCACCCGGGGGTAATCACCGGTACCGATCAGGATATCCACTTCAGGCAGTTCCTTGGCCAGCTCCTCCTGATAACGCTGAGGCAGGCAGCCGGCAACCACCAGGGTCTTGCAGTTGCCGTCACTCTTGCGGTCAGCCAGATCAAGGATGGCATCGACGCTCTCTTCCCGGGCCTCTTTGATAAAGGAACAGGTGTTGACGATGATGACATCGGCCTCTTTCTCGTCCATGGTAATTTCGTAGCCCTGCTGTGCCAGCACCCCCAGCATCACCTCGGCATCCACCAGGTTTTTGGGACAGCCCAGGCTGACCATACTTACTTTCTGTTTTGCCAGATTACTCACGGAGTCTATCCTCTATTCTCTGAAGTTCGTGAACTGCATCTCTATATCGAGGTCTTTGCCCTTCAGAAGCTGGATCGTGTCCTGCAGGTCGTCCCGGTTCTTACCGGTGACCCGTACCTGATCATCCTGGATCTGGGCCTGGACCTTGAGCTTGCTCTCCTTGATGACCGCGATGATCTCCTTGCCTTTTTCCTTTGAGATCCCTTGCTGGACCGAGATGATCTGACGCACCATGCCGCCTGAGGCAGGCTCTACTTTGCCGTACTGCAGTGATTTGATGGAGATGTTGCGCTTGTGCAGCTTGGACTGCAGCACGTCAATGACCGCCTTCAACTTGTAGTCGTCATCGGCCAGCACCTTGATGGCATCCTTCTCCTGGGTGATCTCGCTCTTGGAACCTTTGAAGTCGTAGCGCTGTCCGATCTCCTTGATGGCCTGATTGACGGCGTTGTCTACTTCCTGCATCTCTACCTTTGATACAATGTCAAATGACGGCATGTGTGTGTCCTCCTACGGTTTGATAATATCGACGCCTTGCGGCACTTTAAAGTTGAATTTTGCGGCTGAAAGGCCGCTGTTGGTCCGTATCCGGCTGTAACTGATCCGGGTTTCGGTGCCGCTGCCGTCAACCACCGTGGATGCAACCACCGGGAACGGCTCTTTGGTCTGACCATCGGCCAGCAGGGCATTGACCGCCTCTTCATGGATGGCCAGGCGCAGGCGGGACAGGACCGGAGTAGGCTTGCGCGGGGTCAGTTCCAGCAGGTAGTTGCCCTGTTTGTCACGGCTCGGCTTGGCAAATGCGGCGTTAAAGTCCTTTGAAACATTGCCGAGACCGGTCAGGTAGGCCATGCCGATGCTGTTGCCCCCCTTCATCATCCCTTCCAGCGACGATACCAGCACCTGCCTGTTCTCCGGCTGATAGAACCAGACCTGCTTGCCATTGGAGATGATGCTCTGCTTCGGTACGGCATAGTCGAAGCGGAACTGGGCCGTACCCTGCGGAGGACGGCGCAGCGCCAGTTCGCCGTGTCCCTTTTGCGGTTTGGGGAAACCGGCCAGGGTGGTGGACTGGTTAAAGCTGGCCTGCAGATCCTGGAGCGAGGCATAGCCTTGCTCCAGGGTTGCGATGACCTGCTGCAGGGTCGCCTCGGCTGCCTGGGCGCTGCTGATGGTGCCCCCCAGGGCCAGGCTCAGAAAAATGGTGATGATACGCTGTTTCATGTCAGTTGTACTCCGTAAAAGGTTTATTGAGCGATGACCGGGCCTGTACAGGCATTGGGATCAACAATAAAGACAATCTGGCCGCTGCCCAGCAGGCAGGAGCCGGAGATGCCGCGCAGGTCTGCCAGCGGATGATGAAGGGGACGGACAAAGACCTCCTGCTGCCCCAGGAGGCGATCAACCAGCAGCCCTACCGGCTGTTTGTTTGATTCGGTCAGTAATACCGGCAGCAGACCATTGTCAGGCAGGGTCTCTTTCTGCCGGAAAAAACGGGGCAGGTTGCGGAGCGGAATTTCTGCGCCATCGCGCAGCAGGTAAAGTTCGCGCCCTCTTTGGAGGATCTCATGGTGCCGTATCTCGCAGGTGCTGGTGACGGCACTGACCGGTACTGCCAACTGCAGCTCGCCACAGCGTACCATCAGGGCGTGGATGATTGCCACGCTGACCGGCAGGCGCAGGGTGATGGTGGTGCCGCTTCCCGGCAGGGAGTCAATCGTCAGGGTGCCCCCAATGGTCTGGATGGCGCTCTGCACCACATCCATTCCTACGCCACGTCCGGAAATGTCGCTGATTCCGGATGCAGTTGAGAAACCGGGGGTGCAGATCAGCAGCAGGGTCTCCTGCAAGGTCAGGGCATCCGCCAGTTGTTTGGTTAGAAGTCCCTGACTGACCGCTTTGGAACGGATGCGCGCCGGGTCCATGCCCCGACCGTCGTCACGGATCTCCAGCAGGATCTGATCAGCCTGGCGGCTGACAGCCAGCTGCAGATTGCCGCTTGCCGTCTTGCCGGCGGTTATCCGTTCCGCCGGGGGCTCCAACCCGTGGTCAACGGCATTTCTCAGCAGGTGCATCAGCGGCTCAATCATCTGTTCCAGCACCCCGCGGTCCAGTTCAATGCTGTCACCTGACATGCTGAAGCTGATCTCTTTGCCGCTCTTGCGTGCCAGATCCCGTACCATACGGGGGTAGCGCTCGGCAATCGCTCCGAACGGCTGCATCCTGGCCTGAAATACCTCGTTTTGCAGCTGACGCAGCAGCGACGACAGTTCCTTGAGCGGTTGAGCCATCCCGGCGGTATCATTGCAGGTCGCCCGGTTTTCAAGGCTGTGGCGTACGGTGAGCAGTTCTCCTGAGATGGTGACCAGGCGGTCCAGCAGCGAAGTTTTGATCCGGGTTGTGGAGGTGTCGCTACTGCTGCGGAAGCGAGGAGCATCTGCTGCTGCCTGTGCAGAGGGGACGACGGCGCTCCGCACAACAGCCGGCTCACCATCCGTTGCAGCCGGAGTATAGCTGCGGATCCGGTTGGCAAGGGCTTCCGTGTCAGGCAATCCCTCCCCGTCAGCCACACGTGTCACCAACTGCTCCAGAGTGTCGATGGCGGCCAGCATCAGGTCTGCTGCACTGCGGGTGATGGTCAGGGAGCCGGAGCGAACCTTGTCCAGCAGATCTTCCAGCGCATGGGCAAGGATGGCGATGGGATCGAGCTGCATGGTTGCCGCCATCCCCTTCAGAGAGTGGGCATGGCGGAACAGTTCGTTAATGATGCTGGAGCCGGTTTCCCCCTTTTCACAGCGCACGCTTAAAGAACCGAGGGCAGTCAGATGCTCCCGTGCCTCACTGACAAACAGGTCACGGTAACGGGAAATATCCATGACTAGCCGTCTTCCAGCTGCTTGAGTACGGCGGCGACAGCTTCCTGGGTAAACGGCTTGTGCAGGTAGGCAGCAGCACCATGCTGCAGCGCCTTGTGAATGGTCTGTTCCTGGCTGATGGACGAGCAGATGATGACTGCTGTGTCCGGCAGTCTGCGATGGATGTCATCCAGGATATCGATGCCGTTGGCATCAGGCAGGATGATGTCAAGAAAGATCAGGTCCGGCGTGACCGCGTGCAGACAGCGCAACGCCTCAAGGCCGCTGGCCGCCTCGGCCAGGATCTGACAGCCACATTCTTCCAGCATGGTGCGTAACACTGTGCGGATGAACAAGGCATCATCGACAATCATGACGGTCTGCGGCATGGCGTGCTCCGGGCGGGTTATCCCGCCAGTTTCTGCTTCAGCAGGTCGTTGACCACGGCCGGGTTGGCCTTGCCCTTCATCGCCTTCATAACCTGGCCGACAAAGAAGCCGAAGACCTTGTCTTTGCCGCCCCGGTATTCCTCGACCTGTCCCATGTTGGCGGCCATGATCTGGTCAATGGCGGTCTCAATGGCACCGGTGTCGGAGACCTGGGCCAGCCCCTGTTGCTCCACAATGGCAGCTGCTTCGCCGCCGTTCTTCCAGAGATCTTCAAAGACCTTTTTGGCAATAGTACCGGAAATGGTGCCGCCATCAATCAGCTTGATCAAACCAGCCAGTTGGGCAGGGGAGACCGGGCTGTCTTCAATGGCAATTCCATTGTCATTCAGGGAACGGGTCAGTTCACCCATCACCCAGTTGGCGGCAGCCTTGGCATTATTGCAGGTCTGGGCGCACTGTTCAAAGTAGTCGGCCAGGGGGCGTGATGATGTCAGGACATCGGCATCATACTCCGGCAGGCTGTATTCAGTCAGGAAGCGGTTGAATTTGACCTCAGGCAGTTCCGGCAGCTCGTTTTTAACACGCTTGATCCAGTCGTCAGAGATCACCACCGGCACCAGATCAGGGTCCGGGAAATAGCGGTAGTCGTGGGCCTCTTCCTTGCCCCGCATGGAGCGGGTGACCCCTTTGTTGGGATCAAACAGGCGGGTCTCCTGCACAACTTTGCCGCCATCTTCAATCAATTCGCACTGGCGGGCGATCTCGTATTCAATGGCCGCCTTGACGAACTTGAAGGAGTTGACGTTCTTGATCTCGGCCCGGGTGCCGAAGGTGCCGGAACCGACCGGCATGACCGAGACGTTGGCGTCACAGCGGAAGGAACCCTCCTCCATGTTGCCATCGCAGATCCCCAGGTAGGTCACGATCTGGTACAGCTTTTTCAGGTAGGCCACCGCCTCATCGGCGGTACGCATATCCGGCTCGGAGACCACCTCCAGAAGTGGTGTGCCGGCCCGGTTCAGGTCCACTCCGGAACCGCCGCCCTGGCCGTGGACCAGCTTGCCGGCATCCTCTTCCATATGGATTCTCGTAATACCGATCCGTTTGGTCTGATCACCCACTGCAATATCCAGGTGACCGGCCAGGCAGATCGGCAGGTCAAACTGGCTGATCTGGTACCCTTTAGGCAGGTCAGGATAGAAGTAGTTCTTGCGGGCAAAGATGTTGGTGGGGCTGATGCTGCAGTTGGTGGCCAGACCGGCCATGATGGCAAACTCCACCACCTTCTGGTTCAATACCGGCAGGGCGCCGGGCAGAGCCAGGCAGACCGGGCAGGTGTTCAGGTTGGGCTCAGCGCCAAAGCGGGTGGAGCAGCCGCAGAAGATCTTGCTGTCTGTCTTCAGTTGTACATGGACCTCAAGTCCGATAACCGGTTGGAATCTCATAATGCTGCCTTCTTGGTATGCCACTGGGTGGCTTGCTCAAAATCAAAAGCCGCTCTCAGGATGGTTTCTTCGCCAAAGGGGCGTCCCAGCAGTTGCAGGCCGATCGGCAGGCCGTTACTGCTGATGCCGGCCGGAACCGAGATGCCGCAGATACCGGCCAGGTTGACCGGGATAGTGAAGATGTCGGACAGGTACATCTGCAGCGGGTCAGCGGTCTTTTCACCGATCCTGAAGGCAGGGGTGGGGGCCACCGGAGTCAGCAGCAGATCAACCGACCTGAATGCCTCGCTGAAATCCTGCTGGATCAGGGTGCGCACCTTCTGGGCCTTGATGTAGTAGGCATCATAGTAGCCGGAGGAGAGGGCGTAGGTGCCCAGCATGATGCGGCGTTTGACCTCGGCTCCAAATCCTTCCGAGCGGGACTGCATCATCAGATCAATCAAACCGGCAGTGTCCTTGGCCCGATGGCCAAAGCGAACACCTTCATAGCGGGCCAGGTTGGAACTGGCTTCAGCGGTGGCAATCAGGTAGTAGGTTGCCACGGCATAATTGGTGTGGGGCAGCGAGACCTCAACAAATTCAGCCCCAAGCTGGCGATAGACCGCTATAGCCTGCTCCATGGCCTGCTGCACATCAGCATCAAGCCCGTCGATAAAGTACTCTTTGGGCAGGCCGATTGTGAGCCCTTTGACTCCCTGTTGCAGTGCTGCCGTGTAGTCCGGCACCGGGCAGTCCACACTGGTGGAGTCTTTGGGGTCGTATCCGGCAATGACTCCCAGCAGCAGGGCAGCATCGGTTACATCGCGGGTCATGGGACCGACCTGATCCAGCGAAGAGGCATAGGCGATTACACCGTAGCGGGAGACCCGGCCATAGGTGGGCTTGAGGCCGACGCAGCCGCAATGTGAGGCGGGCTGGCGGATGGAACCGCCGGTGTCGGTGCCCAGGGTGGCCACAGCCTGTTGAGCTGCAATGGCTGCAGCAGATCCGCCGGATGAGCCGCCCGGGATGTGGTCTTTGTTCCAGGGGTTGCGGGTCGGGCCAAAGGCGCTGTTTTCGCAGGACGAGCCCATGGCGAACTCATCCTGATTCAGTTTGCCCAGCAGTACGGCGCCCTGGGACTTCATTCTGGTCCAGGCGGTGGCGTCATAGGGGGCGATGAAGTTGTCCAGCATCTTTGAGGCACAGGTGGTGCGTACCCCTTCCGTCAGGAAGATATCCTTCAGGGCCACCGGGATACCGGTCAGGGGGGCGCAATTGCCGGCTGCAATCCGCTGGTCTGCTGCCGCTGCATCAAGCAATGCCTGCTCTTTAGTGACGGTGATAAAGGCATTGATGGACTGGTCGGTGGATTCAATCCGGTCCAAAAAAGAATTGGTGATCTCAACCGAGGAAACCTGGCGTGCCTGTAACTGAGTCTGCAGATTATGGATGGTCTGTTCGTAAAGTTCCATGGGTATGCTCTTCTATTCTATGACCGGGGGGACCCGGAAGTAGGTCTCGTTCTTGTCAGGGGCATTGGCCAGGGCGCGGTCGTGGCCAATGGACGGGGCCACGCAGTCTGGACGGAAGGCGTTCTCCATCGGTACGGCATGGGAGGTGGGGGCTATGTCGTCGGTATTCAGCTCGTTCAGGGTCTCAACATAGGCCAGGATCGCCTCCATCTGGCCGGTGAAGAGCTGTTTTTCATCATCCCGCAGCGTAAGCCGGGCAAGTTTTGCCACATGTTCTATCTCGTGCTGATTGATACTCATCGGTTGATTCCTTGTAAAAACGATGGTAAAAGCACTGCTTCTCTACCACATATTCCGGTCAGCTGGCAACTCCGTTCGGGGTGGGGGTAAAAAAATTTGCTTGACAGCCCTTGGGGGCTCACGTATGGTACACCTCTTCGTAAAACTAAGGCGGTGCTACGGCTGGTGAAATCCCGCCGAGACCGGTGTGAGGTTCGTAATGAGAACAGAAGTAGCAAAAAAAGAGACTGTCAACCACCAGTGGTTTGTGGTGGATGCTGAAAACGTCGTGCTTGGCCGTCTGGCAACCCAGGTCGCCAACGTGCTGCGGGGCAAGCATAAGCCGATGTACACACCCAGTGTTGATACCGGCGATTTTGTTGTGATTGTGAATGCTGAGAAGATCGCACTGACCGGTAACAAGATGGCTGACAAGGTTTACTACAGCCACAGTGGTTTTCCGGGTGGAATCAAGTCTTCTACTGCTGCTGCGATGCTCTCAAAGAAGCCTGAGGAGTTGATCCGTAAGGCTGTCAAGGGTATGTTGCCGAAGAACAAGCTGGCCCGTCACATGCTGAAGAAGCTTAAGGTGTACAGTGGCGGCGCTCACCCCCATGAGGCGCAGCAACCTGCTCAGCTGTCTCTGTAACCGTTTCAGATTATACTGTTTTACATTTGAGGAGATAAAGTTATGGCAGCAGTCAGCTTCTACGGCACAGGCAAAAGAAAGAGTTCCGTAGCCCGCGTATGGCTTAAGCCCGGCGCTGGTCGCATCGTGGTTAACAATAAGACCCTTGACGAGTACTTTGGTCGTGAGACTTCAAAGATGGTTGTTCGTCAACCTTTGGAGCTGACTGAAAATGTCGGCAAGTTTGATGTTTTTGTCAATGTCTGCGGTGGCGGTGACTCCGGTCAGGCCGGTGCCATCAAGCATGGCATTACCAAGGCACTGCTTGAGGCAGATCCGGAACTGCGTGCCAACCTGAAAAAGGCCGGTTTCATTACCCGCGATTCACGGGTCAAGGAGCGTAAGAAGTACGGTCGCAAGGCAGCCCGCGCCCGCTTCCAGTTCTCCAAGCGTTAATCCGGATACTGGTCATACACTGCAAAGTGTGCTACACGGGGGGAGATCCGCAAGGGTCTTCCCCTTTTGTATTGCACCTGTCTGAGAGGTCACCATGGACCGTACCCTGTTGAAGACATTGCTTGTCTTTACCTTGATCCTGCTTGGTGTCTATCTGTTGGGCAAGATCTTCCTGCCGTTTCTGTCGCCGATCGCCTGGGCCTTGATTATCGGTATCATCACCTATCCTGCGTACCTTCGTCTGCTCGATCTCTTGAAGCAGCGGGAGGCCTGGTCTGCAGCCCTGATGACCCTGGCAGTGATGCTGGTCTTTGTCTTGCCGGTCGTCAGTCTGGTCTCCGTACTGGCGCAGGAGGTTGCCCAGGCCTATCAGTTTGTCAGCAGCTCCGTGAGTAGTGGTGGTGCAGAAAAGCTGCTTCAGCAGTGGGCTGGACAACCGCAATGGGCGCCCTATGTGGATAAATTCAAGACGCTGGTCGGCGGTAGCAGCTTCAGTCTGACTGACAGCGTCATGGCCAACTCAAAAGAGGGATTGGCAAAGCTGCTCGGTTTTCTGACTTCTCTCCTGGCCAATTCGTTCAGCTTTCTAATGGATATGGTCTTCATGCTGTTTATCCTGTTTTTTGTCTATCTTGACGGAGAACGAGTGCTGCTCTGGTTGAACAGGATGCTGCCGCTTGAGGAGAGTCTGCAGGAAAAGCTGTCCCAGGTGGTCAGGGATGTGCTGTCCGGGTTTATCTTTGGCACCCTGTTGACCTGTCTGGTGCAGGGGATCTTGGCCGGGGCTGCCTATCTGCTGTTCGGTGTTCCTTCGCCGCTGTTGCTGGCTGTACTGACTGCCATTGGCGGACTGATTCCCGTGGTGGGTACCGCCCTGATCTGGTTGCCTGCGGCGTTGTACCTCTATCTGCAGGGGTCAGCGGTCAAGGCGGTTATTATGATTCTGTGGGGCTTTCTTGCTGTAGGTATGTCGGATAATGTGGTTAAGCCGATCTTTATGAGTAGCCGGGTCACTCTGCCGATCCTGCCGATTATGATCGGTGCACTGGGTGGGCTGGCAGCCTTTGGCGTGTTGGGGGCCATCTTTGGTCCGTTACTGCTGACCATCCTGTATGAGCTGTATGTGATTGAACCGGTGCCCGTTGCTGAGGCATCATATGTTTCTGAACAGGGAGATTAGTGCCATGCTGAATGTTGCGATTGTCGGAGCCAGTGGATACACCGGCCTTGAGCTGATCCGTCTGCTTGATCGTCATCCTGGGGTGGTAATCAGTTGCGTTACCTCTGAGCAGAGTGCCGGTAAACGGATCTCTGAGATCTTTCCGACCCTGCGGGGACGTTGTGATCTGGTTCTGGAGCCATTGAATCCGTCCGCTATTGCTGCCAGGGCCGATCTGATCTTTACCGCCCTGCCGCACCAGGCTGCCATGAAGGTGGTGCCTGACTTTCTGGCAGCAGGTAAGAAGGTGGTTGATCTTTCGGCCGATTACCGGCTGCATGATCCAGCGGTCTACGGTGCATGGTATGAGCCGCACCTGAACCCGGAACTGCTGCCTGAGGCGGTCTTCGGTCTGCCCGAGCTACGTCGTGAGACCATCAGGAAGGCGCGGCTGGTGGCGAATCCCGGCTGCTATCCCACCAGTGTGATCCTGGGCCTGAAGCCGTTGCTGGAAAATGCCCTGATCGATATCACCGCTATTATTGCCGATTCCAAATCCGGCACCAGTGGCGCCGGCCGGAGTGCCAAGGTGGATTCGCTCTACTGTGAGGTTAATGACTCCTTCAAGGCCTATGGTGTGGGTGGCGCGCACCGCCATACCCCCGAGATTGAACAGGAGCTGTCGGAGCTGGCAGGGCAGCCGGTCACCATTACTTTCACCCCGCATCTGGTGCCGATGGATCGTGGGATACTCTCTACCATCTATGCCACCCCCAACAGGCCGGTGACGACCGAAGAACTGGTGTCGCTCTATGCTGATACCTACAAGGATGAACCGTTTGTGCGTCCGCTACCCAAGGGGCAGTTTCCTTCCACTGCCTTTGTGCGGGGATCAAACTTCTGTGATATTGGCATCACCCTGGACAACCGAGCCAACCGGATTGTGGTGGTCTCAGCCATTGACAACCTGGTCAAGGGGGCATCCGGGCAAGCAATCCAGAACATGAATCTGATCTGCGGTTTCCCGGAAACCAGCGGTCTGGAAGGGCTTGCGATCTTCCCGTGAGCCGTCATCTGCCTATAACTCTTGATGAGGCCCGTGGTCGGGGCTGGCATGAGCTGGACATCATTCTGGTAACCGGCGATGCCTATATTGACCACCCGGCCTTTGGTGTGCCTCTTCTGGGGCGCTGGCTGGAGGCGCATGGCTTCAGGGTCGGCATCATTGCGCAGCCTGACTGGCGCTCCAAAGAGGCGTTCATGGCCCTGGGGCGCCCCCGCCTGTTCTTTGGCGTGTCGGCAGGCGCCATGGATTCGATGGTGGCACATTATACGCCTCGAAAAAAACTGCGTCATGATGATGCCTACACACCGGGCGGCAAGCATGGTGCTCGCCCCAACCGTGCCACATTGATCTATACCTCCCGCATTAAGGAGGCATACCGGGATGTGCCGGTGGTGCTTGGTGGTGTTGAGGCGTCACTCCGTCGTCTTGCCCATTATGACTACTGGGACGACAAGGTGCGGCGTTCAATTCTGCTGGATGCCAAGGCCGACCTGCTGGTGTACGGCATGGCTGAACAATCACTGCTTGAACTTGCCAGACGGATGAAGGCCGGAGAATCGCTTGAGCAGATTCGAGAGCTGCGTGGCACGGCCTTTATTACCAGGCAACCTCCTGAAGATGCAGTACTGCTTCCTTCTTTTGAGCAGGTTGGCAGCTCTAAAGAGACATACCTGGAGGCATTTCGTCAGGCGGAGCATGAGCAGAACCCCTATTGTGCTAAAGCTTTGGTGCAGGCCCATGCTGAACGTCTTGTGGTCTGTAATCCGCCCGCGCTACCCCTGGTAACCGCAGAGCTTGATGCCGTCTATGCCTTACCGTTCAGTCGTGAGCCACATCCGTCCTATCGTGAGACTATTCCGGCCTTTGAGCAGATTAAGACATCGCTGACCAGCCATCGGGGGTGCTATGGTGGTTGTTCCTTTTGCGCCATCAGCTCACATCAGGGTAAATTCATCCAATCACGCTCCATGGCCTCAGTGAGTGCTGAACTGCAACTGTTGGTCAAAAAGCCTTGGTTTCGTGGCACGATCAGCGATCTGGGCGGTCCGACAGCCAATATGTACGGTACCGGCTGTGGTGCGTCAGATGGCGGACATCGTTGCAGGCGGCCCAGTTGTCTGCATCCCAGGCCCTGTCCAAGTCTGAAGGCTGATGATCGTTCGGCAGTGCAATTACTAGGCAAGGCATCCGGCTCAGCCGGGGTGCGGACCCTGACCGTTACCTCCGGAATTCGGAATGACCTGCTGGAGCTGCAGCCTGACTATTGTAAGACGTTGATTGAACAGCATGTGGGTGGTCTTTTGAAGGTGGCGCCGGAACATCTGGTGGATCAGGTTACCATGCTGATGCGCAAGCCGGGCAAGGCTGCCTTTATCCGGTTTCTTGAGCGTTTCAGGGACGAAAGCCGCAAGGCAGGTAAAGTTCAGACGGTGGTACCGTATCTGATGTCAGGCCACCCGGGTTGCCGTGTGGATGAGATGGTGCTGCTACTGAAGGAGTTGCAGCGTTTGAAACTCAAGGTTGAGCAGGTGCAGGAGTTTACCCCTACTCCGGGGACTGCTGCCACCTGTATGTATTATACCGGCATGGATCCGGACAGTGGTAAGCCGGTCTTTGTTGCCAGAACTGATCGTGAAAAGATTTTGCAGAAATCAATCCTGCTCTGGCATCTGCCGGAAGAACGACAACGCGTGGTTAAGCTGTTAAAGGAACTGGGACGGGCCGACCTGCTCAAGCTGCTTGATGAAGGGCAGCAATCCGGTGAGCGGCAACACCACCAACAGAGAAAAGGTCCGCAGAAAAAAAGAACGGCCCGTTGAATGCTCAACGGGCCGTTCCGGTTGGTTTGTGTCTGGAATTTACTTCAGTTTAACAATGTTTGCGGCCTGCAGACCTTTCGGGCCCTGAACAATGTCAAAACTTACAGACTCACCCTCTGCCAGGGACTTGAAGCCCTCGCTTTGAATCGCAGAAAAGTGTGCGAAAACATCCTCGCCACCTTCTTGCTCGATAAAGCCAAACCCCTTGGTGTCGTTAAACCACTTGACCTTGCCTTGAGCCATCTTTTACTTCCTCCTTCGTGTGTTGCCGGACAGCGCCGGATCAAAAAAGTTCTCTAAGTTTCCGGAGCTGTTGCAGGAGTGTCGCCAAGCAAGGCCAATCCAGCGGGTGCTTCGTGAGTACTGCTGTCACGTCCGAAACTTATCGCTGCGTCCCTGTAACACAGTGCAAAAGGTCTGTCAAGATAAATGAAGTGGTTACATTTTGAGTTCATTGCTCTTGGCCTGAAGCTTTTTGACCAGTTCAGGGTAGCCGTTTGTGGAAATGATCTTGTTAAACTGGGTGCGATAGTTGGATACCAGGCTGACTCCTTCAATGACCACGTCATACACCATCCAGGTGCCGTTGTCTTTTTTCATAAGGCGGTAATCAAGGGTATACTCATCCTGTTTGGGGGTGATGACCTTTGATTTTACCTCGGCATACTCCCCGTCAAGGGTCTCCTTGGTATAGACAATCTTTTCGTTGTTGTAGGACTCAATCTTGCCGGCATAGGAGTTTTCAAGCAGGGTGGCAAACAGGTCAACAAACTGCTTGCGCTCAGCGGGTGTCCGCTGATTCCAGTGCTTGCCCAGGCTGCGTTTAGCCATTTCCTGGCTGTCAAAAATTGTGGCAATCGATCGTTTGATTGCTGCCCGACGTCGCTGCTCGTTGCTTTTCTTCTTCAATTCCTTGTCGCTTACGATATGGATGACATCGTCAACGGTCTTTTTTACAGTGTCGGTAACCGTGGCAAATGCGGTGGCGGCAGCCAGCAGGCAGACGGCAGTAAACAACACAACACGTTTTAACATAATCAGACTCCTTGTGGGCCGTAAGGTTATTTGGGGGAAATTGTCTGGTGGTCACCCAGGGCATATTCGAGGTTTGCCTTGGCCATCTTGTAGTCAAAGATAGACTGGTAGTGGGCAGCCTTCATCTTGCCATAGATGCTAACAGCATCAAATACGTCACGGGGATTACCGATGCCGAAATCAAAATTGGCCAGTGCTGCCGCCCCCCACTTTTTGGCGCTCTGGTAGGCATTCTGGGTAATGGAGACATTCTTCTGGGCTTCCTGCATCTCAAGCCAGGCTTTCTTGGCCTGTAGTGGAATGTAATTGTCTGCGTACACCTTTGTGCTTTCAAGCCGGTTCAGCTGCGCCTGCTCGGCAGCCACCTTGGCAGCGGTGATGCCAAAATCAAGGTGCCATTTCAGGCCCAGGGCCACACCGCCATAGGCGTGCTTGAAGGTGTCGGTGATATAGGGGTTTTTTATCCGGTCCCGGTTGTCGGCATAGGCCCAGGAGGCCATGCCGGCCAGGAAGATGTCGGGGTAGTAGTTTGCCTTGGCTGCCTCAACCAGTGCCGCACGGGCGGCCATCCCCTCTTTAAGCTGCTTGAATTCGGGGCGCTGAAGCCGTGCCTTCTCAATGGCACTATTTAAGTCCGGGAGTGACTCAGCCGGCAGCTCAAGCCGCTCTGTGGCAACGGTGACATCCACATTGTCGGCCAGCCCCAGGCGGGCCTTCAGTGCGGCTGTTGCCAGCCGCTCACCCTTTAGCGCCTCTTCCATATATTTATTGATCTCACCTGAGTAGGCATCAATCTTGTAAAGGTCCATCGGGTCACCGGAATCTGATTCGTTGTCAATCAGTTCCTGAATCTTCTTTTTGCCCTGCAGCATGTAGAGTTGCAGTTCGGCAAGAACTGTCTGCATCTCACGGGCCAACAGCACGCTGTAGTAGTACTTCTTGACCTCAAGGGCGACTTCGTTTCCTTTTTGCTGCTTTTTTGACTTGTCTACCTCGGTACCGTGGGTGGCGGCCTTCATGTTCTCGCTGATTTTGCCAAAGGTCCAGAGGGGTTGCGTAATCACCAGATCGGTACTGGCAAACCAGGTCAGGTCGCGGATGCTGAAGCTCTTGTTGGTATTGATTGTGGGGCTGATGTCCTCTCGTTTGGCCCCTGGTGCCGGGCCAAAGAGCGACATGACATTGATCTGGGGGTAGCGATAGGCTTTTGCCTCGTCAAGTTTGCTGCTGGTTAATGCCAGATCAGCCTGGGCCTCACCGATCTCGGGAGCTGCCTGCAGGGCAGTGCTGATGCAGCTGTCAAGATCCAGCACCAGGGTGGTATGACCGGGACTGCCTGCCAGGGTGGTCCCGGCCATCAGGACGCTGAAAAAAAATGCTGTTAACGTTGCGCGGACCGACGCTTTCATCACTCGATATGCTCCTAATCAACCTTGCCGTGAATGAACTTGCTTACCAGCTCTTCAATATCGATGGCAGACTCGGTTTCGCGAATTCTGCCGCCATTTTTCAAAAGCTGATCTGAACCGCCCGGTTTCAGTTTGATAAACTTGTCGCCAATGATGCCGCTGGTACGGACTGAGGCGATCACATCGTCGGTAATCTTGATGCCACCTTTGATCTTCATGGTTACTTCAGCCTGATCCCCGCTGGCATTGGAAAGACCGATCCGCTCAACGGTTCCGATTTCAACCCCGGCCAGTTCAACCCGTGCACCGGGTTTCAGGCCGGAAACCGAGTCAAAACGTGCCGAAATGCGATAGTTGTTGCCACCAATCAGCTCCATCTTGCCCAGTTTTATTGAGAGGTATCCCAGGCAAAGGATGCCGATCAACATGAAGATACCGACGATTAGTTCCAGTTTTGCGCTATTCATGATTTATGCAACTCCGCTATTGATCGGGCCGTCAAGGCTGCCGCTGATAAATTGGCGCACCACTGGATGATCGGAGGCTTGAATCTCATCAGGTGTGCCAAACTGCAGAATCTCACCACGGTAGAGCATGGCGATATGGTGTGCTACGTCAAAGATGTCCGGTATGTCATGGGAGACAATTACCGCCGTAAACCCGAATTTCTGCTGGGTTTCCTTGATCAGCTGGTGAATGGCACGCCGGATAACCGGGTCCAGTCCGGTGGTCGGCTCATCAAACAGCACGACCTGTGGCTGCAAAAGTAGTGCCCTGGCCAGGCCGACCCGCTTTTTCATGCCGCCTGACAACTCATCAGGGTATTTGTGGTTGGCGTTCTTCAGGCCGACCTCTTGTAAAGCTATGGCCACCCGGTCCGCTATTTCGCCTGTGCTGAGACTGGTCTTCTCCTCCAGCGGGAAAGCGACGTTTTCGTAGACGGTCATGGAGTCAAACAGTGCTGCGTTTTGGAACACCATGGCAAATTTTTCACGCACCTGGTTGAGCTGTGAACGGCGCAGCCCCACGATGCTCGTGCCGTCCACCAGTACATCACCCCGGTCCGGCTGCAGTAGTCCGATCATATGTTTCAGCAGAACGCTCTTGCCTTCGCCGCTGGGGCCGATCACGGCCGTGATCCTGCCGGCAGGGATGGTAAGGTTCAGGCCGTTCAGGACGGTCTGGCTGCCAAAACTTTTATGGACATTGATAAGTTCGATCATAGCAGTATTGAGGTCAGGAAGTAGTCCCAGACCAGGATCAGGACTGAAGTCAGCACCACCGATTCCGTGGTTGCCCTGGAGACTCCTTCAGCACCGTGTCCGGCGTAATACCCTTTGTAACAGCCGATCCAGGCGATAATGATGCCAAAAGAATAGGATTTTACAAAGCCGGAGTAGACATCTTTCCACTCAACGGACTTGTACATTTCACTAAAGTAAGCGCCGGGGTTAACTCCCAGCAGCTTGACTCCCACCATCCAGCCGCCGTAGATGCCCACCACATCAAAAATAGCGCAGAGCAGCGGCATTGAGATCATGGCTGCAATAAATTTAGGTGATATCAGATACTTGTATGGATCAAGCGCCATGGTTTCCAGAGCGTCAATCTGCTCACTGATCCGCATGATGCCGATTTCAGCAGTGATGGCCGAACCGGCCCGGCCGGTCACCATCAGGGCCGAGAGAACCGGCCCCAGTTCGCGGATCAGGGAAAGTGCCACGGCGGTGCCCAGCATCCCTTCAGAACCGAATTTGGTCAACGTATAGTAGCCTTGCAAGCCTAGCACCATGCCGGTAAACGCGGCTGTCAACACAATTACAAACAGGGATTTCGCGCCAATGAAGCTGACCTGCTTCAGTATATGTACCGGTCGCCCGGGGCGGCGCAGGATGGAGTACAGGGCGTAGACCAGAAACTGGCCACAGTTGCCCAGTTCTTGTACTTGCGCGATGGTCCTTCGACCTATGGCCCGTAAAAAGTTGGTCATTTGTCTGGTGTACATGCCTTTGGATGATTTTAAGCGACTGAATAGTATAGAGGTAAGTTGTGAGCTTGTAAAGTGATAGGATTATAGCTCTTTAAGTTTTCCGTTTGATCTGATCAAAAAACAGTGCCCACGCCAGATAACGTGATTTCCGGCAAAGGCCAGCAGCCAGGTGCCGAAGGCCAGCAGGTCTCTCAGGGGAAGCAGCCAGGCCCAGGCAGGGAGCAGGTTGTCACGGAGGTAATAACGACTGAAGAGGGTGGTGACTGTCAGTCGAACCAGATAGAGCAGACTGATGGCAGACAGGGCAAGGAGGGGCGGGCCGCTCAGGAGGGCTGCAACGATTGCCAGACCCGGCAGGGTAATCCCTGATGCCAGATAGCCGCCAGGCCGGCTGACCCGCATGGTGCGGGCCCAGCGCAATTGGCGGGAAAAGATTGTGGCCAGGCTTTCAGGTTTCAGCATGCTTTCCACGAACTGACGGTCAAGCACCAGCTGCCAGCCTGCCCGGTGAATCTGGTTGCCCAGCTGATAATCGTCAGCCAGGTACTCCACCAGTGCCTCCAGTCCGCCAATGTCCTGCAGCGCCTGCCTGCGGAAGGTCATGGCTGCCCCCAGGGCAAAGGAAAGCCCCTCCAATTTCAGGGCGGTCACCACATTGGGAACCATCTCAGAGGTAAAGGCCAGTGCCTCAAAGGCGGTGATGGCACCATGCACGGTTGAGCTGCGATAGGGGGAGGTGACCAGGCCAACACCCGGGCCGCTGAAATGTGTGGTAACAGATTGCAAAAAAGTTGGCTCCACCCTGATATCACTGTCGCAGATCATCAGTAGGTCATATTTTGTTTTGGGAAATGCGTTAATCAGATTGGAAACTTTGTAATTAGGGCCATGGATAGCCGGATCAATGTTCAGGCTGATATCATGATGGGGAAAATCAGCCATTAATTGTTGGATGATCTCAATCGCCGGGTCATCGGCATCGGCCACGCAAAAGATCAGCTGCTGCGGTGCGGCATAGTCCTGCTTGCAGAACGAGGCGAAATTTTCATAGCTGCCTTCATCCATCCCTTTGACCGGCTTCAGGATTGAGATCGCCGTGTCATGTTGTTTTTTCAGGATGCCTTGATCCCTGAAAAAAAGCCAGCCGCACCACAGTGTCAGCAGGGAGTAGATACTGGCCGGCAGAATGGCGATAAAGGGCAGCAAGTCAGCGGACATCGGAGGATCTTCCATCTTGAATCAGCAGGCAGAATGGTGCGTCAGGAGTCACATTCAGTTGTCCCATCCGCCAGACAAAATAGCTGCGTGAAGAAAGGGACATTGCCCATTTCTGTACTGCTGCCGCTTCCTGATCTCCGCCTGCATGGCCTGGATAGCAGGTAACCAGCACCAGGCCTGCCGGTGCCAATAGTTGTAGCGATGCCTCCAGGGCGGTCAGGGTGGTGGCAGTGCCGGTTGCAATCTCCCGAGCTGCGCCGGGGAGCCAGCCCAGATTAAAGACAACCCCATGCAGTGGTGGCTTCACCAGTTCCAGCAGGCGCTCATGGCCGGCATGCAGCAGGGATACCCGTTGCTGCAGGTTCTGTTCTGCCAGGCGTTGGGCAGTGCGGTCAAGGGCTTCCTGCTGGATGTCAAAGGCCCATACATGGCCGGTTTCCCCAACCAGTTCAGCCAGTAGCAGGGTGTCCTTGCCGTTGCCGCAGGTGGCATCAATGACCCGGCTGCCGGATTGGATAAAGCGCTGCAGCAGCAGGTGACTGAGTGGAACCGGGCCGCGCAGGACGGGATGTGGGGCTTTGGTTGATGGCATGGGTGGCAGGGTAGCAAACTCAGCGGGCCGCTGCCAACAGGTTTATTTGCGATTTAAGCAAGCTTCATGGTAGAGAGAACTATGATCAAGCAATTCAGTGTAGCAAAAGAGATGGCCGGTCAGCGTCTTGATGAAACCTTGGCGCAACTGGCGGGAATCAGCAAAGGTGAGGCTCGGCGGATCATTGACCGGGGTGGCTGTGCGGTTAATCAGGCCATGGTGCGGGTGGCTTCCAGAGGCATGAAGGCCGAAGACCAGCTGACAGTTGGTTTTATGGAACAGGGCAGATTCCTGGAACTGCTGCTGCCACCTGAGGCAATTGTCTATCAGGATAAGGAACTGCTGGCAATCAACAAGCCTTCCGGTATTGCCAGCCAGCGTACTCCGTATCAGCTGAAAGGAACGCTGGAATACTGGGTTGCCGAGGAGTTTGTGCGCCAGGGAATTAAAGAACCGGTGCGGGTGGTGCACCGGCTTGACCGGGGGACATCGGGGCTGATGCTGTTTCCCAAGCATCGTCAGGCAGCGGCCTGGCTTTCTGAGCTGTTTAAGCAGGGGGGGATTCAGAAACGTTATCTGGCGCTGGTTACGGGTAAACCTGTTGAAGAGCGCTGGTCCTGCGATGGCCCGATCGGCAAACTGGGCAGTGCACGGTGGGGAATCATGTCTGAAGGCAGGGCAGCCCTGACTGATTTCCGGCTGCTTGCTGCTGCAGAAGGCCTGGCACTGGTTGAGGCCTTTCCGCGAACCGGACGAACCCACCAGATCCGGGTTCACCTTTCAGCAGCCGGCCTTCCGATTGTGGGGGATGCTACCTATGGTGGCCTGGTGTCTGAACGGCTTATGTTGCATTGTGCCGGGTTGCAGTTTGCCGGGCGGCATGGTCTGCCCTGTAACCTGGAGGCGTTGCCGGACAGTTCGTTTATTGGCCGCTGCGGTCTCTGCTGGGATGCCGTGCCGAAGAGATAAAAAGTTCTTTGCAGGGTCAGCTGCTTTATGGTACGGTGCCGATCTCGCACCTGACCAGCTCAATTCCATATTTCCTCAGATCGAACAACAGGTTATGTCAAAGATCATCTGTATTGCAAATCAGAAGGGTGGTGTGGGTAAGACCACCACCGCCATTAACCTCGCTGCTGCGCTGGCTGCTGCCGAGCGGCCTACCCTGCTGGTGGATATTGATCCTCAGGGTAACGCCACCAGCGGCGTTGGTGTTGATAAGTCCCAGTTGCAGCATTCGGTCTATGATCTGTTGATTAATGAGGCAGACCCAGCCTCGCTGGTGGTTGAGACCGGTCATCCCTATCTGCATATCCTGCCAGCCACCGCGGACCTTGCCGGTGCTGAGCTGGAACTGGCCACTGAGACCGGACGTGAACAGAAACTAAAGAACGCCTTGTCGCTGTTACAGGAACGCTACCGGTATATCCTGATTGACTGCCCGCCATCCTTAAGTCTTTTGACCGTGAACGCCATGACCGCTGCCGACACTGTCCTGATTCCACTGCAATGTGAGTTCTATGCCATGGAGGGTCTGTCCCAGATCCTTAATACGATCCGTTTGGTGCAAAAGGGATTGAATCCCCGCATTGCGATCGAAGGTATTTTGTTGACCATGGCCGATGCCCGTAACCGCCTGTCAAAGGATGTAGAGGATGAGATCCGGGTTCACTTCCCGAAAGAGGCCTTTGAGGTGGTGATTCCCCGTAACGTTCGCCTCTCTGAAGCGCCCAGCCACGGCAAGCCGATTATCTATTACGATATTACCTCCAAAGGTGCTACTGCCTATCTGCAGCTGGCCCGCGAGCTGATCCAGCGGGAGGTGACCAGTGCTTAAAAAAGGTGGTCTGGGCAAAGGAATGGCTGCACTGTTGCCGGTGATGTCCGTTGCCGAGGACAAAAACTATTTTCTCTGTCCCATTGAGCAGATCAGGCCCAATCGCAACCAGCCCCGCAAGCAGTTTGCGCAAGACAAACTGGAGGAGCTGGCCTCCTCAATCCGAGAAAAAGGGATTATTCAACCGCTGGTAGTTACCAAAAAGGATGGCTACTACGAGATCATTGCCGGTGAGCGTCGCTGGCGTGCTTCCCAGAAGGCCGGGTTGCGCGAACTGCCGGTGGTTATCCGTGAGGCCAGCGAAGATGCGGTGATGGAGCTGGCCCTGATTGAAAACATCCAGCGTGAAGATCTGAACGCCATTGAAGAGGCCCAGGCCTACAAGTCGCTGGTTGAGCATTTCGGCATTTCTCAGGATGAGGTGGCAAAACGGGTTGGCAAAAACCGCACAACGGTCACCAATGCGTTGCGCCTGTTGCGCTTGCCGGATGATATTCAGAGGGATGTGGTGGAAGAGCGGCTCTCCATGGGGCATGCCCGGGCACTGCTGGGGCTTGAAAATGAAGAGCTGGTTCAGAAGGCACGCCATGAAATCCTGCACAGGATGCTGAGTGTCAGGGCTACGGAGGAGCTGGTTAACAAGCTTAAGCGTGGCTCACATGCAGTTCAAAAGCCTGCCCGTCAGCCTGATCTCTTGATGGTTTCTCTGGAGGAGCAGCTGCAGAAACAGTTCCAAACCAGGATCGCCATTCGTCGTAACAGTGGTGGTAAAGGGGCGTTGGAAATTCACTTCAGTTCGTCTGATGAGCTAACGCGAATCATTGATTTGTTGCAGTCTTAATCCGGTGCTGCAACAAATTAGCTGCTTTTTTTGATTGACAGTCTGTGTTTAACCATGATAGCTAACCAGCGTTTACGCCTGACCACTCAGTCAGGCATGTTTTTGTGGGATACAGTATACAATTCACCGTAGGTTAAGGGGTAGGCCGTGATCAATCTCGATCTCGCATTTGCTGTCCAGATTGTAAACTTCGGACTTCTGGTTCTTGTTCTGAATATCTTTCTGTACAAGCCGATCAGGGCGCTGTTGGCCCAGCGGCGGCAGGAGATCCAGTCTGCCCGTGAGCGTGCAGTCGCTGTGGATCAGCAGGTGCAGGAAAAGGTGGCTCAGTATGAGGCGCGTCTGCGTGATGCCAAGGCTGAAGTCGGTGCCAAACGGGCTGAGCTGGTGAAAGAGGCTCAGGCGGAAGAGGCGTCGTTGTTGGACAAGGCGCGCCTGGATGCTGCAACTTCAATCGCTTCGATTCGTGAGCGGGTCGCCAAAGAGTCTGCCGAGGCACGTGCCCTGCTGCAAAAGCAGGTTGATGTCCTGTCCGGCGATATTTGTGAGAAAATTCTGGGGAGGAGTCTGTAAGCCCATGCTGATTCAGAATGATCGCCGTATGCAAAGAATTCTCTCCGGTCTGGCTGTTGCTGTCGCTATTCTGGTTCCTGTGCTGGCCCTTGCTTCGGGCGGCGGAGAGCACCATCCCGATAGTGGTGCACAGCTGAAAGATTTCGGCTGGCGTGTTGTCGATTTTGCGCTGCTTGCCGGTATTATGATCTGGGCCTTGAAAAAGGCTAACGTAAAGGGCTCACTGGCTGAGCGCCAGCTGCAGATTGAGAAGAATCTCCGCGAGGCTCGTGAGGCTCGTGAGACAGCTGAGGCCAAGCTGAAAGAATATACTGAGAAGCTTGAAAAGGCCAATCAGGAGGTGGATACGCTGCGTGCTGCCATGCTGAAAGAGGCTGAAGCCGAGAAACAGCGTATTGTTGCTGAAGCCCAGGCTGCAGCTGCCAAGGTTACAGAACAGGCCGCTCAGGCTGCTGATCAAGAGGTCTTAAAGGCCCGCACAGAACTGCGTGTGGAGGCTGCCAGGCTTGCGGTTGAGCTGGCTGGTGGCAAACTTGGTGCTGCTGTTCAAAAAGCGGACCATGACCGATTTGTACAGGATTACCTTGGGAAGGTGGTGCAACTGTGATCAATAACGCCATTGCCAGACGGTATGCCAAGGCGCTGGTCCAGCTTGGCTCGGAGAAAGATCTGATTGATCGCTTCAGCCAGGAGCTGAAGGTGGTGAGCGGGGTTTTTGCCGGTAATGCAGAACTGCGGGCCGCATTTGGTAACCCTGCCTTTACTGCAGATCAAAAAAAGCAGATCATGCGTGACCTGATTGCACGTATGCAATGCTCGGAACTGGTGGCAAACTTCCTGTTGCTGCTGGTGGATAAAAACCGGGTTGTCTGTCTGCCGGAAATTGTTGAGACCTACGAAAAGCTGGCTGATGAGCAGTCTGGGGTGATCCGTCCGATGATTACGACCGCCTTTGCCTTGGATGACAGCCAGGTCAATGCCATTAAAGGTGCGTTGGAGCAGAAAACCGGTAAGAAGGTTGTGCCACAGGTAAAGGTTGATCAATCGCTGATCGGCGGTGTTGTTACCCAGATCGGCGATATCGCCTATGATAGCAGTGTTAAAACTCAGTTAGCACGGATTCACGATATACTACAGAAGGGGTAAACGCTTCTATGGAACTCAGAGCCGAAGAAATTAGCGAAATCATCAAGAAACAGATTAACGAGTATGGCAAAGAGGTAGAGGTATCGGAAACCGGTACCATTATCTCGATCGGAGACGGTATTGCCCGTATCCATGGCCTGGCCGGCGCCATGGCCGGTGAGCTGCTGGAATTCCCCGGCGGCGTATCCGGTATGGTTCTCAACCTTGAGGAAGATAACGTCGGAGCTGCTATTCTTGGTGAATTTGCCGAGATCAAAGAAGGCGATACGGTCAAGCGTACCGGTCGGATTACCGAGGTACCGGTTGGTGATGCCCTGGTAGGTCGTGTTGTAAACGCCATTGGCCAGCCAATTGACGGCAAGGGGCCGATCAACACCAGTACCTTCAGCAAGGTGGAGATCAAGGCACCTGGTATCGTTGCCCGTAAATCGGTTCATCAGCCGATGGCAACCGGCCTCAAGGCGATTGACTCCATGGTTCCAATCGGCCGTGGTCAACGGGAACTGATCATCGGTGACCGTCAGACCGGTAAGACGGCTGTTGCGGTTGACACCATCATTAACCAGAAGGGTGGCGATGTAATCTGTATTTATGTTGCCATCGGCCAGAAACGTTCAACGGTTGCTCAGGTTGTATCCAAGCTGACCGAGCATGGTGCTATGGATTACACCATTGTTGTTGCCGCCACTGCTTCCGAGTCCGCACCGCTGCAGTTCATCGCACCGTACACCGGCGTAACCATGGGCGAGTACTTCCGTGATAACAAGAAGCATGCCCTGATCATCTATGATGACCTTTCCAAGCAGGCAGTCGCTTATCGTCAGCTCTCTCTGCTGCTTCGTCGTCCGCCAGGCCGTGAAGCCTATCCCGGCGACGTTTTCTATCTGCACAGCCGTTTGCTGGAGCGTGCCTGTAAACTGTCCGATGAGTGCGGTGCCGGTTCACTGACCGCCCTGCCGATCATTGAGACCCAGGCCGGTGACGTTTCCGCCTACATTCCGACCAACGTTATCTCCATTACCGACGGTCAGATTTACCTTGAATCAGACCTGTTCTTCTCCGGCGTTCGTCCGGCGATCAACGTCGGCCTGTCGGTTTCACGGGTCGGTGGTTCAGCACAAACCAAGTCGATGAAGCAGGTGGCTGGTACACTGCGTCTTAACCTGGCTCAGTACCGTGAAATGGCTGCTTTTGCCCAGTTCGGCTCCGATCTTGACAAGGCAACCCAGATGCAGCTTGCCCGTGGTGAGCGCCTGGTTGAGATTCTTAAGCAACCACAGTATCGTCCGATTCCGAACGAAAAGCAGGTTCTGGTTATTTTTGCTGCCAACAACGGCTACCTTGATGACTATCCGGTTTCCGCTCTCAAGAAGTATGAAACCGAATTGTATGCATTCTTTGATAACCGTCAGGCTGATGTACTCACTGAATTGCGTGAGAAGCAGGCAATCGGTGATGACCTGAAGGCCAAGCTGGTTAGTGCCCTTGATCAGTTCAAGAAGGAATTTACCGCTTAAACAAGGACGGTTTGAGACATGGCGAGCCTTAAAAGCATTAAAAAGCGGATTGTATCCGTAAAAAATACACGCCAGATAACCAAGGCCATGAAAATGGTTTCGGCTGCCAAACTGCGCCGTGCACAGGAAAACGTGGTAGCTGCACGTCCCTATGCCCAGAAGATGGGTGAAGTGCTGCAATCTTTGGCCGGTAATCTGGAAGGCAATCTGCATCCCCTTCTGGAAAAGCGTGATGCAAAAAAACTGCTGCTGATTGTGGTAACCTCAGATCGTGGTCTGTGTGGTGGCTTTAACACAAACCTCTGCAAGGCTGGCGAGCGTTACATCAAGGAGAAGCAGGCTGAGTTCGATCAGATCTCAATCATGACGGTTGGCCGTAAAGGGTATGAGTTTCTGAAAAGCCGCCATACGGTCTACAAGAACTTTGCCAATATGCTTTCCAAGCCCAACTATCAGGCAGCAGCAATGCTTGCTCAGGATGTGATCGAGGGTTACCTTGCAGAAGAGTATGACCAGGTTGTGATGCTGTTTAACTCGTTCCGTACGGTTATGTCACAGGATATCACCTTCCAGCAGCTGCTGCCGATTGAGCCTGAAGAGAAGATCGCCGCTGATGAAAATGGTGTTGAATATATCTATGAGCCTTCGGTCAGTGACCTGTTGACCGAGATATTGCCAAAGAATATCGAAGTTCAGATCTTCAAGGCGATGCTTGAGTCGGTGGCTGGTGAACACGGTGCGCGTATGACCGCTATGGACAGTGCATCAAAGAACGCCTCAGAAATGATCGGCAAACTGACCCTGCAGTACAACCGCGCACGTCAGGCTGCCATTACTACCGAGTTGATGGAAATCATCTCAGGTGCTGAATCAATTAAGGGATAATTACAAACGAATCACTATATGAGGCCCCAGGGCCGCAGGAGGACATGGTTCCATGAGTCAGAATATCGGTAAAATTTCACAGGTTATCGGCGCAGTTATTGACGTCGAGTTTGAGCCCGGTAAGTTGCCGGAGATTTATCACGCCCTGAGAGTGACCAATCCGGCCATTGATGACCGTGAGAACAACCTGGTGCTTGAAGTTGCTCAGCACCTGGGTGAGAACTCTGTGCGTACCATCGCCATGGACTCCACCGACGGTCTCAAGCGTGGCCAGGCTGTTATCGATACCGGCAAGCAGATCTGTGCACCGGTTGGTCGCAAGACCCTGGGCCGGATCATGAACGTTATCGGCGAGCCGGTTGACGAAATGGGTCCGATCGGCAATGAAAAAGAGTACGGCATCCACCGTGAAGCTCCTGCCTTTGAAGACCAGTCCACCAAGGTTGAAGCCTTTACCACCGGTATCAAGGTTGTTGACCTGCTTGCTCCCTATGCGCGGGGCGGTAAGATCGGTCTGTTCGGTGGCGCCGGCGTTGGCAAGACCGTTCTGATTATGGAGCTGATCAACAATATCGCCAAGCAGCACGGTGGTTACTCCGTGTTCGCCGGTGTTGGTGAGCGTACCCGTGAAGGTAACGACCTCTGGATGGAGATGAAAGAGTCCGGCGTTCTTGATAAGGCTGCTCTGGTGTACGGCCAGATGAACGAGCCCCCAGGTGCCCGTGCCCGGGTCGCTCTGACCGCTCTGTCAGTTGCGGAATATTTCCGTGACGAAGAAAACCAGGACGTGCTGCTGTTCATCGATAACATCTTCCGCTTTACCCAGGCCGGTTCTGAAGTTTCCGCCCTCCTTGGCCGGATTCCTTCCGCGGTTGGTTACCAGCCTACGCTGGCAACTGAAATGGGTGAGTTGCAAGAGCGTATTACCTCAACCAAGAAGGGTTCCATCACCTCGGTTCAGGCTATCTACGTTCCTGCTGACGACTTGACTGACCCTGCTCCGGCAACTGCTTTTGCTCACCTGGATGCAACTACCGTTCTTTCCCGTCAGATTGCAGAACTCGGTATCTATCCTGCAGTGGACCCGCTGGACTCCACTTCACGGATTCTGGATCCGCAGGTCATCGGTGAAGAGCATTATGCGGTTGCCCGTTCGGTACAATACGTGCTGCAGAAGTACAAGGATCTTCAGGATATCATCGCCATTCTTGGTATGGACGAACTGTCCGAAGAGGATAAGCTGGTCGTTGCCCGTGCCCGTAAGATTCAGCGCTTCCTGTCCCAGCCGTTCCACGTAGCCGAGGCCTTTACCGGCTCCCCGGGTAAGTATGTTGAGCTGAAGGACACCATCAAGGGCTTCCAGGAAATCGTTGCGGGTAAGCATGACAACCTCCCTGAGCAGGCCTTCTACATGGTCGGTTCCATTGAAGAGGCGATTGAAAAAGCCGCTAAACTGGCAGCTGTATAATTTACTACCTGGCAGGGCAGAACCTCTGCCCCAACGGAGCTCCATACAATGGCTGAAAAGATGAAGCTTGAAATAGTCACACCCTACAGCAAGGTGCTTGATGAGTTGGTCGATGAAGTGACAGCGACCGGAAAAATGGGTGAGTTCGGTGTACTGCCGGGTCATGCCCCTTTCCTGACGTCACTCAATATCGGTGAGCTTTGCTACAAGAAAGATGGCCAGGCTGTCAGCATGGCACTCAACTGGGGCTACTTCGAGGTGCAGGACGACAAGATCATTGTCCTGGTTGAGACTGCCGAACGCTCCGACGAGATCGATCTCGAGCGTGCCAAAGCAGCGCTTGGCCGTGCCGAGGATGCGCTTAAGAAGTTGACTCCGGAAGACAAGCAGTTCAAGGTGTATGAAGCTGCTCTTGAACGTGCCCTGATCCGGATGCAGGTGGCCGGTAAGGCTGCCCGTAAGTAAGCGAGCATAGCAGAGTGAGGTATACGGGAGCGGCAGCGATGTCGCTCCTTTTTTATTGCCATGACTACTAAACGTTATACAACCTTTACGGATGAGCTGCGCACACGATTTGGCTGCCGTGTACAGCGGGTCTCACTGGATGCCGGTTTCAGTTGTCCCAACCGTGACGGCAGTCTGGGTACTGGTGGCTGCACCTTTTGCGGTGATCGAGGTGCTGCAGCGGTAGGTGTGCCTACTGAACTGCCGTTACACCTGCAGTTGCAGAAGAGTAAAGAATACCTGGTGAAAAAGTTCAGGGCTGAAAAGTTTCTGGCTTATTTCCAGGCCTACAGTAACACCTATGCTGCTGCAGACGATTTGCGGCTGCTCTATGAAGCGGCCCTTGCTGATGCGGATATGGTCGGGCTTATCATCGGCACGCGCCCTGATTGTCTGCCGGATAGCGTGCTTGACATGCTTGCTGAGCTTAACCGGCGAACCTATCTTTGGCTGGAATTAGGCATGCAAACCATGCATGACCAGACCCTGCAGGCGATCAACCGTGGACATGATCACGCCTGCTTTGTTGAGGCGGTCAATCGTTGCAAGCAGAAGAAATTGCGCATCTGTGCCCATCTGATATTGGGATTGCCCGGAGAGTCTCGCGAACAGATGCTGGCTTCGGTGGAGGAGTTGAATCGTCTGGGGGTGGATGGGGTTAAACTGCATCACCTGCATGTTCTGAAAGGCAGCCAGCTTGAGCAGGAGTACCGAACGGGTGACCTGCCATTGATGACCCGCGATGAGTATGTTGCGCTGGTGGTTGATGCGCTTGAACTGCTTGATCCGAAGATCATGATTCATCGTCTGATGGGTGATGGGCGCAGTGAGCTGGTCGCGCCGGACTGGTCGCGTCGCAAACTTGAAGTCTTAAACCGTATCGATGCAGAGCTTGTAAAAAGAGACAGCCGGCAGGGGTGCCGGCTATCAGTAAAGGGTGGTATTGGTATGAGCTGAGTGACTAGGCCTTGTGCTCGTCATCCTTCTTGGGCTTTATCTCAATCTCATCCTTGCCTTCAGAGGCATTCTTGAAGTTCTTGATACTTTTGCCAAAGGCAGCACCGATCTCAGGCAGACGTCCTGCCCCGAAGACCACCAGTACAATCACCAGAATAACAATCAGTTCCGGCATGCCAAATCCAAACATAATCAACCCTCCATCTGCTATAGTGGATGTAAGTATTGCATTCCGGTTATAAAAAAATCAAGTGTTCTGGGTGCTAAAAGTGTATACGTGCAACCTGTCAATATTTTGTGTCGGCATAATCAACCCAGCCACCTGCCAGAACCAGGGCCTTGTCAAAGGGGGATAGCTCGAAGTTAAAGGCCAGCTGCGTACCGCCAGCAGACAGGGTCAGGGTTTGAGCCTCGATATCGATGCTCATGGTTGCGTCAGCATCTTGGGCGTGGGAAAAAATCCGGTCCAGATCTGTCTTGGGCAGTTCGATGGCAGCCATGCCACAGTTGAACATATTCTGGCGGAAGATCCGGGCAAAAGACTCTGCAACAACCGCGGTGATGTTGTTAACCTCAAAAACCCAGGGGGCATGTTCGCGTGAAGAGCCGCACCCGAAATTCTCGCGTGATACGACGACCCGCGCTTTCAGGGTTTTCTCGCCTTTGGGGTCAAATCCGTCCAGCTTGAGGTCTTCAAGCATGTACGGTTTCAGATCCTGCTTGGTGATCTCGGTCAGATACTTTGCCGGAATGATTTCGTCAGTATTGATATCGGCACGATCCAGAAACAGAACCGGCCCTCCGAAGGTTTTCATAGCGCTTGCTCCTTTATACCGTCAAAAATTAAAGATATTTGCGTGGATCGGCAATCTTGCCCTCAATGGCGGTTGCCGCTGCGGTGGCCGGCGACATCAGGTGTACCATGCCGCCTTTGCCCATCCGGCCGTTGAAGTTGCGGTTGGTGGTGGAGGCGCAGACCTCGCCATCGGCCAACACGCCGTTACTCATCCCCAGACAGGCCCCGCAGGTGGAGTTGGTGACACAGAAACCGGCATCAAGGAAGATATCAATCAACCCTTCTTTCATGGCATCACGGTAGATCTTTGGAGTTGCCGGAGACAGAATACCACGCACATGCTCCGCCAGCTTGTTGCCCTTCAGGATCTGAGCAGCAATCCGCAGGTCTTCGAGACGGCCATTGGTACAGGATCCAAGGTAGATCTGATCAACCCTGCTGTCGGTGAACTCCGTAACCGCCTTAACCTGATCCGGTTTAAAGTTAAAGGTGGCAACCGGTACCAGTGCAGCAGCATCAATCTCAATGGTCTGCTCATAGGTGGCGTCAGCATCTGAAGCCCACTTCTGATAGTCAGCCAGCGCAGCCTCCTTGGAGGCAAACTCACCCTGAATAAACGGCCAGAGGTATTCCACGGTGGTCATGTCAGGCATACAGATGCCGGAGGTGCCGCCCGCCTCAATGGCCATGTTACAGAGCGTCATGCGGGATTCCATCGTCATGGCGTCAATGGTGGTGCCGCGGAACTCAATCACCCGGTCGGTGGCACCATTAACACCGATCTTGCCGATCAGGGTCAGTATGACATCCTTGGCATAGACACCTTTGGGGAGATCTCCGTTTACATTGATGCGAATTGTCTTGGGTTCACGGAAGGCGCAGACACCTTTCAGGATACCGACTTCCAGGTCAGTGGTGCCAACACCGGCGGCAAAGGCACCAAAGGCACCATGGGTACAGGTGTGAGAATCACCCATGATCACGGTGTTGCCGGGACGGATAAAGCCTTTTTCCGGGAACAGGGCATGGCATACGCCGTTGGCACCAACGTCAAAGAAATCCTTGATCTGCTGGCGGCGGGCCCAGTCACGTAAAATCTTGGCCTGGGTAGCAGTCTTGGAATCCTTTGAGGGAGTGACGTGGTCAATAACTGCCTTGATTCTGGTTGGATCAAAGACACGGTCTTTACCACGTTCAATCAGGTCGGCAATGGCAATCGGGGTGGTAATTTCGTGGCAAAGCACCACATCCAGCTTCAGCACCTTGGTGCCGCTGAACGGCTCATCCACCAGATGGGCGGCGAAAATCTTTTCTGCAGTGGTCTTACCCATTCTTCTGTCCTTCCTTTCCGATGTTTCTGGTCATCAAGATGTAGCAGAAAGCAAATGGTAAGTCTACTGCTTTGGTGGGATAACATGTTGTTTTCGTATCAGTAAACTGAATGGCGGTGCAGTACGGATGGAAAAAAAGAGGGAGCGTGTTATAAGAGTGAGACAGGCACAATAAAACGGGAAACAGAACAGGAGCTGCTGATGGTTCTCGAGGAGTTACAGGCGTTGTTGCAGGCGGTTGCGGCAGGGGCAACAACACCGGAGCAGGGTTTGGAACGGTTACGCCATCTTCCTTTTGAAGATCTCGGGTTTGCTCAGGTTGATCATCATCGGGTACTGCGGCAAGGACAACCGGAGGTGATATTCGGCCAGGGCAAGACCGTTGAACAGATCGGCCGGATTATGGAGGCGATGGTGGCTCGGGGCAGTAATGTGCTGGTAACCCGGCTGGAGGAGGTGCGGGCAGTGGAGCTGCTGGCGGTGTTTCCACGTTCCTTCTACCATGCCGAGGCCCGTTGCCTGACCCTGGAAACCACACCAAAGCGGGAGCAGGGGCGTGGTACGATCCTGATTGTGGCGGCCGGTACCTCAGATCTGCAGGTGGCCAGTGAGGCATTGGTGACGGCCCGTTTTATGGGGAATCAGGCAGAGCTGCTCTGCGATGTCGGAGTGGCAGGGATTCATCGCCTGTTGTCCCGCATGGAGCTGCTACGTGCGGCAACTGTGTTAATCGTGGTAGCCGGGATGGAAGGGGCGCTTCCGTCGGTGGTGGGAGGGCTGGTTGATCGGCCGGTCATTGCAGTACCTACTTCGGTGGGGTATGGTGCATCGTTTGGCGGTATTGCTGCGCTGTTGGGAATGCTCAATTCCTGCGCCAGCGGAGTCACCGTCGTGAATATTGATAACGGCTTTGGCGCTGCCTGTGCTGCCAGCCTGATGAATCGGGTCTAAGATGCGTATCCTCTACTTTGATGCTACCGCCGGTATTGCCGGTGATATGACGGTGGCCGTCCTGCTGGATCTCGGTGTGCCGTTAACCCATCTGAACAATGAGCTGGGCAGGCTTGGTTTGCCGCATGAAGCCTTTGTGCTGAGTGACGAACAGGTCCAACGCGGTGGCATGACCGGCAGGCATTTTGTGGTACATCTGCCCCATCAACACGGACATCATCGTCATGACCACCACGATCACCGGAGTTATGCCGATATCAGGCAGATGATCGCTGCAAGTAGTCTTGCCGGCCGCGTGAAGGATCTGTCACAACAGATCTTTATGCAACTGGCCGAGGCCGAAGCCAAAGCACATCAGGTGGCAGTGGATCAGGTGCAGTTCCATGAAGTGGGGGCGGTTGACAGCATAGTGGATATTGTGGGGACGGCGATTGGTCTGGACTGGCTGAAGGTGGATAGGGTCTACTGTTCCGCAGTACCGCTGGGCGGTGGTTTTGTGCAGACCGCCCATGGCCGTCTGCCGGTACCGGCGCCGGCAACGGCGGAGTTGCTGAAAGGTCTGGCGGTTCATGCCGATTGCGGAGCTGGGGAACGGGTAACTCCTACTGGTGCGGCTATTCTGGCTGCCCTGGCAGAACCGGTTACAAACATGCCACATATGATTATCTCACAGGTTGGTCATGGAGCCGGGAGCAGGGATTTTGCGGATGTCCCCAACATCCTGCGCGGTTTCCTGGGAGAACTGCCAGAACAGGCCGATCATGAGACCATACTTGAGCTGAGCTGCAATCTGGATGATGTTACTCCTGAGCAGCTGGGGTACACCATGGAGCAACTGTTTGCGGCCGGGGCGCTGGATGTCTGGCATACGCCGATCCAGATGAAGAAGCAGCGGCCTGGTCAGATGCTGTCGCTACTCTGCCGGCCTGAGCAGAAGGACCGGATGGTGCAACTGGTGATGAAAGAAACCGGTACCTTGGGGGTGCGGCTGCAGCAGATGCAGCGCCTTGTGCAGCAGCGCCGGATTGAGGTGTGTCAGACCTCGCTGGGGACAGTAAGATTCAAGATCAGCCAGCAGGGCAGTAAGCCAGAATATGAAGACTGTTGTCGGATTGCCCGCGAACGGGGGCTTGCATTGCGCAAGGTGCAGCAGATCGTCCGTAGGGAGTATTGCCATGAGCGCTGATCAGGAGCTGGCAACACGGTTTCTTGCCTCCGGTATGACCCTGGCCCTGGCAGAGTCCTGCACCGGTGGTATGATTGCAGAACGGGTTACTACAATCTCCGGCTGTTCCGCCTGGTTCAGAGGGGGGGTCGTGGCCTACCACAATGATATAAAACAGCAGTTGTTGCAGGTTCCCGGCGGGCTTCTTGAACAGCATGGTGCGGTGAGTGAAGCGGTTGCCCGGGCCATGGCAGAGGGGGCTCGCAGGGTAATCGGTAGCGATCTGGCTCTGGCGGTTACCGGTATTGCCGGACCAGATGGCGGTACCCTGGAAAAACCGGTCGGGACGGTCTACATCGCCCTTGCTGATCATGATGGCTGTGTGACGGATCGGTACCAGTTTCAGGGCGGACGTGAGTCGGTTCGGCTGCAAACCACGGAACAGGCGCTTTTTTTGCTGAAAAAGCGGCTTGTAGTGCCTGAAACGGCCTGAATTGCCCCAAATTAGCTTGCCGCTGACTGTTTTGATGTGGTACGTTTCGCAACTCTTTCCAAACTTTTTCCGTACCAAGGAGGTACTCCTGTGAGTGATAAAAACAAGGCCATAGAGCTGGCACTTTCCCAGATTGAAAAGCAGTTTGGCAAAGGCGCCATCATGCGACTCGGCAATGATGAGGTGCTGCCCGGTGTAGAGTCGATCTCAACCGGAGCCATATCTCTCGATCTGGCCCTGGGGGTGGGCGGTGTGCCCCGCGGCCGGGTAATTGAGGTCTATGGTCCTGAATCTTCCGGCAAGACCACCCTGGCCCTGCATATTGTGGCTGAAGCCCAGAAAAGTGGCGGTATTGCGGCTTTTGTGGATGCAGAGCATGCCCTGGATATCAATTATGCCCGCAAGCTGGGGGTAAAGACCGATGATCTGCTGGTTTCCCAGCCGGACACCGGAGAACAGGCACTTGAGATTGCCGAAACGCTGGTCCGGAGCGGTGCCATTGACGTGCTGGTGATTGACTCGGTTGCGGCTCTGGTACCCAAGGCCGAGATCGAGGGTGAGATGGGGGACTCCCATGTCGGTCTGCAGGCCCGTCTGATGTCACAGGCGTTGCGCAAACTAACCGGCATTATCTCCAAATCCAACTGCTGCGTGATCTTTATCAACCAGATCAGGATGAAGATCGGTGTGATGTTTGGTAACCCGGAGACCACCACCGGTGGTAACGCATTGAAATTCTATGCCTCGGTCAGGCTCGACATCCGCAAGATCGCAACCCTTAAGCAGGGGGATCAGGTGATCGGTTCCCGTACCAGGGTCAAAGTGGTTAAGAACAAGGTCGCACCACCTTTTAAAGAGGCCGAGTTTGATATCCTCTATGGTGAAGGAATCTCCCGTACCGGTGATGTGCTGGATCTGGCGGTGGATCGCAATATCATCGACAAGAGCGGGGCCTGGTTCTCCTACAATAAAGAGCGGATCGGACAAGGTCGCGAAAACTCCCGTCAGTTCCTGAAGGAAAATCCGGTCATGCTGGCAGAGATTGAGGCCAGGTTGATGGAACTGATCAAACCAGCACCCAAGGAAGAAAAAGCTGAATAATACCAACCAGGATTTCGGAGGTGCCCTGTGGAGCTGAACGAAATTCTCACGATTGCCGTCAAGGCGCGCGGTTCAGATATACATATCAAGACCGGTCTGCCGCCTATTGTACGGATTGACGGCAAGCTGCACCCGATCCCCAACGCCCAGCGTCTGGGGCCTGATGTGGTCAGCAGCATCGCCAATATGATGATGAATGACCGTCAGCGGAGGATCTTCGAGGAGAACTCCGAGGTGGATATGGCCTATGCGGTGCCGGGCCTGGGGCGTTTCCGGGTGGCCTGCTATCGGCAGCGGGGGACTATTGCGCTGGTCTTCCGGGCCATTTCGATGAAGATTCCGACCATGGAGGAGCTGAATCTGCCACCGGTATTGCAGAAGCTCTGCCTTGAAGAACGGGGGCTGATCCTGGTGACCGGCACCACTGGCTCCGGTAAATCGTCCACGCTGGCAGCCATGATCGATCATATCAACAACCACCGGACCTGTAACATCATCACGATTGAGGACCCGGTGGAGTTTCTGCATCGCGATAACAAGTGTATTATCAGCCAGCGGGAGGTGGGTACCGATACGCCGACTTTCTCAAGTGCGTTGAAGGGGGCCTTGCGTCAGGACCCGGACGTGATCCTGGTGGGCGAGATGCGGGACTACGAGACCATCGAAACCGCCATGACCGCTGCCGAGACCGGCCATTTGGTGATGTCAACCCTGCATACCATGGATGCACCTGAGACCATCAACCGGATTATCTCGGTCTTCCCGCCCTACCACCAGCGTCAGGTGCGGATTCAGATGGCCAGTATCATCAAGGGAATTATCTCTCAGCGCCTGGTACCGCGGGCCGATGGCAAGGGACGTGTTCCCGCTGTTGAAGTGCTGCTGGGGACTGCGCGGGTGAAAGAGTGTATTGACGACAAGGACAAGACCAAGCAGATCAAGGATGCCATTGCACAGGGCTTTGTCTCCTATGGCATGCAGACCTTTGACCAGTCCTTGATGAAGCTGTTCACCTCAAAGCTGATCACGTATGAAGAGGCGCTGCGGCAAAGTTCCAATCCGGATGATTTTGCCCTCAAGGTTTCCGGTATCTCATCTACTTCTGATGCAACCTGGGATAATTTTGATAACAAGGATGAGAAGGTTGACGAGGTGCTGAAAGAGGAAAAACTCGACGTTGACCGGTTCTAACCAGCCCAGCGATTGCTATCTGGCAGCGCTCAGGCTGCTGACCGGCCGGGATTACACCTGTGCAGCCCTTCGACGTAAGTTGCAACAAAAACGATTTGCTGCCGGAGAAGCGCAGCAGGCGGTTGAACGGCTGATCCGGGAAGGTTACCTGCAGGATCAGCGCTATGCCGAGCGTCTGGTAGCCGCAGTGAGGCAGAACGGGAGTTTTACCGGCTATCGCCTGCAGCAGGAGTTGCGCCGCCGCGGAGTACCGCCGGAACTGATTGATCAGGTCCTGCGGGAATCACCCGCTGATGGCGATGAGCTGGAACGTGCCCGTCATCTGGTTGAACGCCGTTATGCCGGGTTTGATCCGCAGGCAGCTGATGAACGACAGTTGCGGCGGGTAGCCGGGTTTTTGCAGCGTCGCGGATACCGGAGTGATCTGATCAGGCAGTTGTTTGAGAAATAATACACAGATTCCCGGTGCTTGCCGGCGTAGATGGAAAGGAGAAGACCCATGAAAAACACAACAGTTCAGGCTGCTGTAGCTGTGCTGCTGAGGCGGTTCTTGGGGCTCTCTTTGGCTGTGATACTGTCGGCGGGAATGGCCGCCGCAGATCAGCAAACCGGTGTTGTCGAGGTTGAAGGGTATGCCACCATTGTGGCGGACCGCAAGGATCTGGCCCGCGAGGCGGCCCTGCAGAATGCCTTTAGACGGGCTGTCGAGCAGGTTGTGGGGGTGGCACTTGAGTCGAAGACGGTGGTCAAGGATTCGGAGCTGCTGAACGATAAAATCTTTTCCAAGAGTAAGGGGTTCATCAAAACCTACCGGATCCTTGGTGAAAAGGTGGATGGCGATGCCTTTCGTATCCTGGTTTTTGCTTCGGTTTCCCGCCATAAACTGGAACAGGGACTGGATAATGCCGGCCTGTTGATCAAAAAAATGGGAAAACCACGGATTGCCGTGGTGGTGATGGAACAGAACGGTTTTGGCAATGCCATTCCGGGCGGTGTGGTGGAGAACGGTCTTGTCTCAAGCCTGGGCAAGCGGGGCTATGCCCTGGTTGATCGTCAGGCCATGCTGGCAGTGCAACATGAAGCGGTCAACAAGCAGGGAGATCAGACTGATGCCGTGGTTCGTGCTGCCGCAGCAGGCGGGGCGGAAATTGTGATTGTCGGCCGTGCCACTGCCCGGTCGACCTCTGCCTTAAGCGGAACCAATCTGCGTCCGGTGCAGGTAACGGTTACCTGTCGTGCCGTTGAGGTGGACAGCGGGGAGCTGCTGGCCACTGTGACCGCGACACAGCAGGCCCTGCATGTCAATCCGGCGACCGCAACCAGTGAAGCCTTTGAAAAGGCGGCCGCAGAGTTGAGCGAGGGGTTGCAACGTCAGATGATTGCGGCCTGGACCAAGCGGCTGACCGGTTTGAGAACATTGCGTATGACGGTGAGTATGATTCCCCAGACAGATATCAAGCGCTTGCAGGATGCCTTGAAGGAGCAGGTGGGGCAGATTGAAGAGGTGCATGACCGAGGCTATCGGGATCAGCAACTGCGTCTGGATCTCGAGGTGACTGGTGGATTCAGGGAAGTGATTGATGAGCTGGCCGCATTGGGGCTGGAGCAGGATTCACTGAAGATTATCGGCTATTCAGCGGGGCAGGTGCAGGCCAGGTGGCAGGGTCGCCCCAGTAAAGGAGGGCGCGTAAAATGAAACGGATACTGTTGGTACTTGGTATAGTGGTATTGCTTACCGGTTGTAACAATCCCGGCAAGGAGAGCTTTGAGCTTGGCCGACAACTGGAACGTCAGGGGCGGGTTGATGAGGCCATTACCCTGTACGAAGATGCGATTGTCAAAGAACAGGATAATCAGGAGTACCGGGCAGTCCTGGCCAGTGCCCGCTCCGGTGCCGCCGCCCGTTTTGTTGAGCAGGGCCACAAGCGGCTGCAAGGCGCCGAGATCACCTATGATCAGCTGCGTACCGCTCAGCTGGATGTTGACAAGGCGCTTAAGGCTGACCCCCACAATAATGATGCAAAGGTGCTGGCGAGCAGTGTCAAGTCCCAGATGGATGCCCTGCTGAAAAGAGCTGAAGCGTTATATGCTGCCTCAACCAAAGCTGCGGATCTGAAGGACTGGCCAACGGCCATCAACAAGCTGCGGGAGATCCGCCAGTTCTACCCCGGCTATCTGGATCTGATGATCAAGCTGCCCCAGACAGAAAACGCCGCGCTTGGATATTACCTGAAACAGGCTGAGCAGCTGCGGACTGCTGATGACCTGGATGCGATGATTGTCAATCTGGAACAGGCACTGGCGATTCAACCGGCTAATCAGCAAATTGCCGGATTGCTGAAGGATGCCAAGGTCAAAAATACCGCCAGTGTCTGGTTTGGGAAGGCCGAGCAGAGCGCCAAGCAGGGGAAGTGGCTCCAGGTCGCAGGCTATCTGGGTAAGGCGGAACTGCTGAGCCCGGATCAGGTGCTGCAGACGAAAATGACCGAATTGCGGCGTCAGGGTGCGCAAAAAATGTTACAGCAGGGGATGGTTCAGACCAGCAAGAAGCAGTTCTATACCGCCTACCTGTCGTTACAGGCAGGGCGGCAGTTCTCTCCTGCCTTCATGAAAGAGGCGGAGGCGGCGGACCTGCGTAAACAGCTTGCAGCAGATATGGCTGCAAAATCCCAGGAAATGGAAACAACGGGCTTGCTGGGCAATGCCTGGTACTGGCTTGATCTGTCGATACGGCTGGGAGGTGGCGATCGTGAAAGCCAGCAGCGGTTACAGACCCTCAAAGACAGGCTGCGGCAACGGGTGGTTAAAAAAATTGCGGTGATGGATTTTTCGCCTCCAACGAACAGTACTGATGCCGGTAAGCTGGTAACCGACAGTCTGCTTTCCTATATGACCAAGAACGCCAGCAGCGATGTCAAGATTCTGGCCAGGGACGTGCTGGGGGCCATCATCAAGGAGATCGAGTTTGGTCAAGCCGGCCTCTATGACATCGAAAGCGCCAAAAAGACCGGTAAGTTAAAGGGAACGGACATTTTTATCTTCGGTAGCGTACTGCAGTACAATGTGGAAAAAAGTGCTGAAGAAGGTTCCAAGATGGTCAACGTGGTGGTGGCCACCAAGCAGGTTCCCAATCCGGCCTACCAGAGCTGGCTTTTGAGCCATCCGTCTCCCAACGAGAAGGAGATGGCCCTGGCACCGCCGGCACTGATGAAGGAAGAGATCCGTGAGACAGTGAAATACAAGGTCGGTACCCACAAGAAAACCGCCAACGTAGCACTCTCATTCCGGGTGATTGATGTGGAGTCAGGGGAGGTCGTGATTACCACCACGATCAAGAGCCGCAAAGAGGCGGAAGACAAGTTTTCTGAAGGGGTTGAGTTTGCCAATATCCCCTTTGATCCGATGGAATTGCCTTCCGATGCCGTCCTGCTTGAGAAGGCGGTTGATGAGGGGATTGCCGAGTTGGGGCGCCTGGTGCTTACGCGCTTCCAAAATCGTCAGGCCAGCTATCTGCAGGCAGCCGAGCTGCTGAGCAAAAAGGGGGGCGGCGATCAGGTAGTCGAGCGGTACATGGATGCCATTGTGGCTGAAGAGGTCAAGCACGTCGCCAGCCAGGTAACATCCCAGGCCAAACTGGGTATTGAGCAGTATCTGCAGTCAGCTGAACAGCAATAAGTTTGATTCTGGAGAGTCGCGGCATGGGAATCACTGACACGTGTAAAAAAATGTGCCTGACGGCAGTGGCCTGGCTTACTGTTGTCATCATGCTCTGTATCCAGTTGAGTCCGGTTGAGGCGGCTGAACAGCAGTTGAAGGCCAAGCTGGGCTGCGTACCGTTTGTGGCCCGGACTATCGAGGCCATGAGTTTTACCGAATATCTGACCACGCTGTTGCTGAATGAGCTGGAGCGAAGCGGCTCATTTGAGGTTGCTGAACGCAAACGTCTTGAGGCTGCCATGGATCTGGAGGGGGTCAGGTCTGATTCCCTTTCCGGTGCAGAACTGCAACGGCTTGGGGGGCGGCTGGGGGTGGAGTATCTGGTCAGCGGCAGTGTGACGACCCAGTCCCAGGGAATGTTGATGGAACTGAGTGTACTCAACCTGCGGGGACAACGGGTAATTCTGACTGAAAAGCTGCGGCTGAGTGAGGCTGATGCCACCCGCTCACTGCAGGAGCTGGCCCTGCGGATTCGCCAGGCTGCTCAGAGATCTGCTGAAGCTGTAACAGCACCGGAACTGTCCAAACCGCTTGCCCCTGCTGCGGCCCTTGAGGCTGTTGGTTCTACCAGCGCGATCCGTCTGCGCTGGAGACATCCCTCGCCGGAACGCGTGGTCGGTTATCTGGTTCTGCGGGCCAATGAGCCCCAGGGACCGTTTACCACCGTCGGCACTGTAACCGAGCCGGGCTACAGTGATGAACCGTTGCGGTTGAATGAGACCTACTTCTATCGGGTGACGGCTGTTGGCCAAGGTGGTACGGCCAGCGAGCCGACAGCCGTTGTGCGCGGGGCGACGTCGGTTGCGCCTGCGGTTCCGATCTTTATGAATGTTGAGCCGATACTCGGCGGGGCCATATTGAGCTGGCGTCAACGCCCCTGCCCAGGAAGCGATGAAAGGACCCTGCCGAAAGGGGTCCGGATCTATCGGCGTTCAGCAGCCGAAAAGGAATTTCTTCCAATCGCCAGAGTCGCGGACGACCAACCCGTCTTCCGTGACCAGGGGCTGCAGGATGGCACCACCTATCTGTATACCATGACCGCCTACAACCTGGCTGGTGCTGAAAGTGAACAATCGGTACAGCTTTCCTTGACAACGCCGCCGGCAACCAGTGCTCTCACGGCCGGCAGTGGTAAGGTACGGCGCATAGCGCTGAGTTGGCCAGTTCATCCGTTTGCCGGTGTGAACGGTTATGTTCTTCAGCGGGCAATGGCCAAAGAAGGTCCCTACCAGGTGATCGCCACCATGAACGACCGCCTGCAGACCAGTTATCTGGATACGGGGCTGGCGGACAAAACCACCTACTGGTACCGGATCGTGGCATTCAGTAAGGAGCTGGGAACTGGCGGGCCTTCTGGAGAGGTCGCCGCAACAACCCGTGATCTGCCGCCGGTACCGCTCAAGCTGACCGCACTGCAGGGGGAGCCCAGAAGAGTTACACTCACCTGGGAATCAGCTGCCGTTGCTGATGATGAAGTGAGTGGCTTTTATCTGTACCGTGGCGAACCGGGTCAGGAAAAGCTGGTCAGAATTGCCGAGTTGACCGCCGACAAACGCTCGTACCGCGATGCTGAGGAACCGCTCAAGGACGCCACGACCTATTCCTATGTGATTGCCGCCTTTAACGCAGGTGGTGCGGTCAGCCCTCTGAGTGCCCGTTCCAATGCCACCACCAAGGCGTTGCCGGCAGCACCCTCAGGTCTGACCGCAGCATCCGGTGAGCCACGCAGGATTTCGGTACGCTGGCAAAAAAATCCTGAGCCTGATATCGCAGAATATGTTCTCTTCAGACAACAGGCAGACGGTGAGTTTAAACAGCTTCAGCGGACCAGTGCAACAACACTGGTGGATACTGAACTGAAAGATGGCACGAGCTATCTCTACCGGCTGCAGGCGCTTGACCGCGATGGGCTGATGAGTCCGATGTCTGTCTCGGTCAAGGGTACTACCAAGGCACTGCCAAAGCCGGTTGAGGGACTGCAGTTGAAAGACAGGACGACCCGTCTTGTCAGTTGGCAACGGTCCGGCCAGGCAGATGTGAAACGATATCATCTCTACAAGAAGAGTTTTATGGGGGGGCAGAAGCTGACAACGGTTGAAGCAACCGAGTGGCGGTGTACTGAGTCCGGCAAGCTGGAGCTGTATGTGACGGCAGAGGACGGTGATGGCTTGGAAAGCGAACCATCGGCAGTGCTGGTGGTTGAGTAGGGAGGCAACATGAAACGATATGGCAGAATGGTGGGCCTCTATCTGGCCCTGTTGATCGTGCCGATCATAGCGTTTGCCAATCCGGTCAAGGCTGCAACGCCAAATCAGGAGACCGGACGGTATGCCCTGTTTCAGGGCAGCTACACCACCTTTGATCTCAAGCGCAAGGAGACCTATGTTCACCAGGCCGTGTTTTTACTGGACACCCATACCGGCGAGGTGAAACGTTATATTAATAAAATCGACGAAAATGGCCGCTATATTGAAACCTGGCTGCCCACTGACCTGCCGTCAGCTGATAAACGTCGACCAGCTCAGGAAGGAAAATAGTACATGACCGGTAATGAAATTCGCGCACGTTTTCTGAAGTATTTTGAGGATCGGGGACACGTTGTGGTGTCAAGTTCAGGGCTGATTCCCCAGAACGATCCGACCCTGATGTTTACCAACGCCGGTATGAATCAGTTTAAAGACTGTTTTCTGGGGATGGAGGACCGGGGCTATTACCGGGCTGCTTCCTCCCAGAAATGTGTCCGGGCCGGTGGCAAGCATAACGATCTGGAAAACGTTGGGCGCACTGCCCGCCACCATACCTTTTTTGAGATGCTGGGCAACTTTTCCTTTGGTGATTACTTTAAGAAGGAGGCGATTGCCTTTGCCTGGGAGTTCCTGACCAAGGATCTGGGGCTGGATACCAGCCGCCTGTATGTGACGGTCTATACCGATGACGATGAGGCGGCCGATATCTGGCATCAACAGGAGGGCGTGCCTCGCGAGCGGATCTATCGCTTTGGTGAAAAGGATAATTTCTGGTCCATGGGGGACACCGGTCCTTGCGGTCCCTGTACCGAGATTTTCTGGGACAACGGTCCTGAGGTGGGCTGTGGCTCGCCTGATTGTGCCGTAGGCTGCGACTGTGACCGCTACATGGAGATCTGGAACAATGTCTTCATGCAGTTCAATCGCACGGCTGACGGCGTGCTGCATCCGTTGCCCAAACCGGCCGTGGATACCGGGATGGGGCTGGAACGGATCACCACGGTCATGCAGGGGGTTCGCTCCAACTACGATACTGACCTGCTGCAGGGGATTATCCGTCATATCGAACGTCACAGCGGCAAGAAATATGGCGATAATGAAAAGGATAGCGTCTCGATGCGGGTGATCGCTGATCACTGCCGGGCAGTGACCTTCCTGATCTGTGATGGTGCTCTGCCCAGCAATGAAGGACGCGGCTATGTGTTGCGCCGGATCATGCGCCGGGCTGCCCGTCATGCCAAGATGCTGGGAGTGGCCGAGCCGTTGCTCTGCCGGATGGTGGATGCGGTGCGGGAAATGATGGGGGATGCCTACCCGGAGCTGGCCGAGCGTGAGACCTATATTCGCAAGGTGGTGCTGGCCGAAGAGGAACGATTCAACGAGACCCTTGACCGTGGTCTGGCGATTCTGAATGAGGAAGTTGCCAGTCTGCGTGCCGGCGGTTGTTCCGTTATTCCCGGTGAGACCCTCTTCAAACTCTATGACACCTTTGGCTTTCCCGTGGATCTGACCGAGGATATCGTCAGAGCTGAAGGGTTCAGTGTCGATGAACCGGGCTTTGAGGCCTGCATGGAGCATCAGCGGGAGCTGGGGCGCGAGCATTGGAAAGGCTCCGGGGCTGCCGGGATTGCCGATGTCTACAAGGAACTGCACAATCATGGTCTGCGGACCAATTTTGTCGGCTACGGCAGCCTGACCGCCTTTTCGCCGGTCACGGCACTGCTGCGTGATGGCAAGAAGGTGCAGTCGGCAACAGCCGGAGACAAGATTGATCTGATCTGTGATACCAGCCCGTTCTATGGCGAGTCAGGTGGCCAGGCCGGCGATACCGGTTGTATCTCCAGTGGCAGCGCCCGTCTTGAGGTGCTGGCAACCTCCCGCCCTTTCACGGATCTGGTGGTGCATCATGCATTGGTCAAAGAGGGGGCCATCAAGACCGGAGACGCGGTCAACCTGACCGTTGCCATTGATAAGCGCCGGGCAACTGCCCGCAATCACTCTGCCACCCATCTGCTGCAGGCGGCCTTGCGCCAGGTGCTTGGCGAACATATCAAGCAGGCCGGCTCACTGGTTGAACCAAATCGCCTGAGGTTTGATTTCACTCACTTTACCGGTGTGACTCCTGAAGAGTTGCAGCAGGTTGAAGATCTGGTCAACGGCTGGATTATGGATAATGCCGAGCTGAACATCCGTGAAATGGGGATGCAGGAGGCGGTGGAGAGCGGAGCAACTGCGCTGTTTGATGAAAAGTACGGCAGCACCGTGCGGGTTGTGCGGATCGGTGAGGTGAGCGCCGAACTGTGCGGTGGTACCCATGTGCGGGCAGCCGGTGATATCGGTCTGTTCAAGATTCTGTCGGAAGGCGGGATTGCTGCCGGAGTGCGTCGGATTGAAGGTGCCACCGGATTTAATGCCTTGAGTTTTGTCCGCCGTCTTGAAGGTGAACGTCAGACCGTGGCTGAGCTGCTCAAAGCTGATAGCAGCAAGCTGGTTGACCGGGTTGAAAAGCTGGTGGAGCGTCAACGGGAACTGCAACGCGAGGTAGAGTCTCTGCAGGGCAAGCTGAATACAGCCCAGTCCGGCGATCTGTTAAGCCAGGTGCAGGAGGCGGGTGGGGTTAAGCTGTTGGCGGTGCAGGTACAGGTCGTTGACATCAAGGCACTACGTGATATGGCCGATCAGCTGCGCGACAAGCTCGGTTCAGGTGTTGTCGTGCTGGGGGCTGAGCTGGACGGCAAGGCGAACCTGCTGGTAACGGTAACCAAGGATCTGACCGGCCGCTTCAAGGCCGGTGAGCTGGTAGGTACGCTGGCACCGATTATTGGCGGACGTGGCGGCGGTAAGCCTGAACTGGCACAGGCCGGTGGCAGCCAGCCTGAAAAGCTGCCGGAAGCACTTGCTGCTGTGTCAGCACTCATGGGGTAGCAGGCATGCTGAATCGTTCCGGAAAGCAGATTGTTATACTGGTGGTGGATGATGAGCTGGTCATCCGCGACCTCTGTAGCAAGGGGCTGAGGAACTATCGGATTCTGCAGGCCGGTTCACCTCAGGAGGCACTGGCCTGCTACGCTGCTGAACCGGTTGATATGGTGCTGACTGATGTGCAGATGCCGGGCGGGAACGGCATCGACCTGCTGCGAGAGATTAAACGAAACGATCCCAATGCAGTGGTTCTGATCATGACCGGCTTTGGAGACAAGGAAACGGTACTGGAGGCCTTGCGGGCCGATGCCGATGACTTTATCCAGAAGCCGGTTAATCTGTTGCAATTGCAGACAGCAATTGAGAAGGCGCTTGGCAGACGTGCCCTGAAGGAAGAACTGGCTGCCATGCACAGCCTTGACAGCCTGAAAGGGGCGTTTCTCTCGCTTGTCTCCCATAAGTTGAAGACGCCGCTAACCTCCTTGTCACTGGGGCTTGAAGAGCTGGAACGCTATGCCTCACGGCTGCACCCGACCGAGGCCTGTCACCTGCGGCTGGTTTCAATGCGGGAGGACCTGGAGGCACTTTCCTGCCTCATGACCTCACTGGTGCGTATGCATCAGGCACTGGGGGGTGCGGGAGGAGAACCAGCCAGGTTTGATCTGACCGAGGTGGTAAAGAGTGCCGCGGAATCTGTGCAACGTGTCTCGTCAAAGCGGAATATGACGCTCTTACTTGAACTGGAAACCTCAGCGGCGGTGCTTGGCAACCGCGACCGGCTTATGTTTGCACTGCAGCAGATCCTGGAAAACGCCTTCAAGTTTTCCAGTGATGGCGCTACGGTGGCCATCAGGCTGACCCGTGCCGGAGGCCATGCGGAGATCGCAATCCGGGATAGCGGTTGTGGTATTGCGGAAGAGGAAATGCCTAAGATCTTTGAACGGTTTTATCAGGTTGACCCCGACGCCACCGGACAGATCCCGGGCTTTGGCCTGGGCCTGTTCTGCGTGCGGGAAATCGTCAGACAGCATGGCGGTTCAATTGCGGTCAACAGCCAACTGGGGCAGGGGACCACGGTGACCATTAACCTTACCTGTGCAGAGGAGTGATTGCGTTGTGAAACATCTTATTGATAAAGCTAATACCCTGATGGAGGCGCTGCCCTATATCCGGCGTTTCTCAGGCAGAACCTTTGTAATCAAGTATGGCGGTCATGCCATGTCGGACGAACGGTTGAAGGAGTCCTTTGCCCTGGACGTGATCATGCTCAAGTCGCTGGGTATCAATGCCGTGATCGTGCATGGCGGCGGCCCCCAGATCAATGAAACTCTGAAACGTTACGGGATTGTCTCCGAGTTTGTGCGCGGCATGCGGGTGACTGACGGCGAGACCATGTCGGTGGTTGAGATGGTGCTGGTGGGACAGGTCAACAAAGAGGTGGTAGGCTACCTGAATCAGCATGGCGGTAAGGCGGTTGGTCTCTGTGGTAAGGACGGTAGTCTGCTGTTGTCCAAAAAGCTGCTGCAGGAAGTGACCGGCGAGGACGGCGCGATTGAACAGATCGACATCGGCTATGTAGGGGATGTGGTCAAGGTCAACACGGACCTGATCAAGACCCTGGAACAGGGCGGCTATCTGCCGGTGATTGCCCCGGTTGGTGTCGGGCTGGCCGGCGAAAGTTACAACATCAATGCCGACGTTGTGGCAGGCCGGGTCGCCGCAGCCTTAAATGCAGAGAAGCTGATCCTGCTGACTGACACCCCGGGTGTGCTGGACAAGGACAAACAATTGATCCAGAAGATCAGTGTTGCCCAGATGCATCGACTGATTGAAGATGAATCAATCACCGGAGGCATGATACCAAAGGTTGTCTGTTGCGCCGAGGCACTGAATGATGGCGTGAAGAAGGCTCATATTATTGACGGAAGGATGGAGCATTCGGTTCTGCTTGAGATCTTTACGGATGTCGGTATCGGGACGGAGATAACCAAATAAGCGTTTATGGAAGGGGATTCCATGATGAAAAGGCTTGCACGTGCAGTTGTTGTATTGGCGTCGCTTCTGGTAACCGTTGCTGCTGTCCAGGCAAAAGAGCTGTGTGCGGGCAAGACACCGGGCACGATCACTTTTTTTGACCGCGAGATAGATCGTGACAAGCCGCTGCCGGAAGCTGTCACGGAACTGGATTTCAATAAGGAGATGTGGGCACTGGTCTGCTTGACTGACCCGGTTGGCCCCCAGGCGGATGGCGGCAAAAAGTTCAGGGTGGTGCTGTACGTCAAGCAGACCAAGAGCTATGACGGCAAGTATTCTTCCTATGCCGCCAACGCGAAACAGGAAGGGGTCTTTCGTCCCGCCCTGTCAAAACCCCGCAGGGATATCATTCTGTTCCTGAATGAGGACTTTGCCACCAGCAAGGGGCTCAGTTACAAGCTTGACCCGGGCGAGTATGAGTTCCGTCTGCAGGCAGCCACAGAGAAGGGGACGGGTAAGCTGGACCTGACCATTGACTGGAAAAATGATGTGGCCTACATTCAGGAATTGCGTAAAGCGGGCTATGTGGCAGATGGCAGGATCAAGGTACTAAAGCAGAACTGAGGAAGACAGAAATGACGAATCAGCAATGGGTCGAACGGTCTGACAAGGTAATCATGAAGACCTATGGACGCTATCCGATCGTGCCGGTCAGAGGCGAAGGGTGCCGTCTGTGGGATGCTGACGGCAAGGAATATCTGGATTTTCTGGCCGGTGTGGCGGTGAACAATCTGGGGCACTGTCATCCCAAGGTGGTCAAGGCGCTGCAGGACCAGGCTGCCACTCTGATCCACTGCTCCAACTACTACCAGATCCCCCAACAGATTGAGCTGGCCGAACTGCTCTGCAGCCACAGCTTTGCAGATAAGGCCTTTTTCTGTAACAGCGGGGCTGAGGCCAACGAGGCTGCCATCAAGCTGGCCCGGAAATACAGCCGCGAGAAACACAATAATCCTGAGCGCTACGGTATCATTACCGCTGCCGACTCGTTTCATGGCCGTACCATGGCCACGGTCTCTGCCACCGGCCAGGAGAAGGTACAGCGCTTTTTTGACCCCCTGCTGCACGGCTTTGCCCATGTGCCGTTCAATGATCTGGCTGCGTTGTCGGCGGCCGTTACTCCCCAGACCTGCGCCATTATGCTGGAACCGATTCAGGGGGAGGGGGGCATCAATATCCCTTCCATGGAGTATATGCAAGGGGTGCGGGAGCTGTGTGACCGTCACCAGCTGCTGCTGATCCTGGATGAGGTGCAGGTGGGAATGGGGCGTACCGGCAAGTTGTTTGCCTATGAACACTTTGGTATTACACCGGACATCATGACCCTTGCCAAGGCACTGGCAGGTGGTGCGCCGATCGGTACCATGCTGGCACGGGATGAGGTGGCAGCTTCATTTGTGCCTGGCACCCACGGCTCTACCTTTGGGGGTAACCCGCTGGTAACCGCTGCTGCGGTGGCAACGGTACGGGCAATTCTTGAGGAGGGGCTGCTGAACCGGGCTGAGGAGATGGGTGAATACCTGCATGGCGAGCTGGAGAGGCTGGGTAGCCGCTATTCCTTTGTCAAGGAGGTGCGAGGTATCGGCCTGATGATCGGCATGTCGCTCTCAATTCCCGGTGGTGATATCGTTAAAAAGGGACATGAAAAGGGAGTTCTGTTGAATGTGACCCATGACACGGTGCTGCGTTTTGTGCCTCCCCTGACGGTCAGCAAGCAGGAAGTAAACCGGATGATTGAGATTCTGGAGAGCATATTCAAGGAGATAGAGGCATGACACGGCATTTTCTTGCGCTGCACGATTTCACCAGGCAGGAGCTGGATGCCATGCTGGCCCTGGCTGCAGACCTGAAGCAGAAACAGAAAAACGGTGTTGAACACCACCTGTTGAAAGGCAAGACCCTGGCCATGATTTTTGAAAAGGCCTCCACCCGTACCCGCATCTCCTTTGAGGTCGGTATCTACCAGCTGGGTGGGCACGGTCTGTTTATTTCGTCTGCCAACTCCCAGATGGGGCGTGGTGAGCCGATCAAGGACTCGGCCCGGGTGATGGCACGCTACTGTGACGGCGTGATGATCCGCACCTTTGGCCAGGAGATCGTGGATGAATTCGCCCGATACTCTGATGTGCCGGTGATTAACGGTCTGACCGACCTGTTTCACCCCTGCCAGATCATGGCAGACCTGCAGACTGTGATCGAACAGAAGGGCGGTTATCAGGGGCTCAAGTTTGCCTGGGTGGGTGACGGTAACAACATGGCCAACACCTGGATCGAGGCTGCTGCTATCTTCGGTTTTGATCTGGCGCTGGCCTGTCCGCAAGGCTATGAACCGGACCGTCATGTCTGGGAATGGGCCCAGAAACAGGGCACTGCCACGATTAGCATTACTGAAGACCCTGAAGAAGCGGTGCGTGACGCCGACGTGATTAACACCGACGTCTGGGCCAGCATGGGGCAGGAGTCTGAGCAGAAACAGCGGGAATTCGCGTTTCAGGGCTACTGCGTGAATGACGAGCTGCTGGCGGCAGCCAGACCAGACAGCATCGTGCTGCACTGCCTGCCTGCCCACCGTGGCGAGGAGATCAGCGAGAGCGTGATTGAAGGGAAACATTCTGTGGTATGGGACGAAGCAGAAAACCGTCTGCATATACAAAAGGCCATTATGGCCACTCTGATGAAATAACAGAGATTTTTAAGGAGACACGCAATGGCAAAGAAACAAGAAGTGAAAAAGATCGTCCTGGCCTATTCCGGCGGGCTGGATACCTCCATCATCCTCAAGTGGCTAAAAAATGAGTATGGCGCGGAGATAGTGGCGTTTTCAGCTGATCTGGGACAGGGGGATGAACTGGCTCCGGTGCGTGAAAAGGCGCTCAAGACCGGTGCAAGTACCGTCTATATCGATGACCTGCGTGAAGAGTTTGTGCGTGACTTTGTCTATCCGATGTTCCGGGCCAATGCCATCTATGAAGGCCACTACCTGCTGGGCACCTCCATCGCCCGTCCGCTGATTGCCAAGCGCCAGATGGAAATCGCCAAGCTGGAAGGGTGCGATGCCGTCTCCCACGGGGCCACCGGCAAGGGTAATGACCAGGTCCGCTTTGAGCTGGCCTACTACCACTTTGACCCTTCCATATCCGTGATTGCGCCCTGGCGGGAGTGGAAACTGAACAGTCGTAAGGCGCTGATCGCCTATGCCAAGAAGAACGATATTCCGATTCCGATCACCAAGAAACGTCCCTGGTCCTCAGACCGCAACCTGCTGCACATCTCCTTTGAAGGCGGCATCCTGGAGGATACCTGGGCTGAGGCGCCGGAAGAGATGTATGTGTTGACCTGCAAGCCGGAAAAGGCCCCCAACAAGCCTCAGTATGTTGAGATCGAGTTTGAACAGGGTAATGCCGTGGCTGTTGACGGTGTGCGGATGACACCGGCCCAGCTGCTGGCGCACCTGAACACCATTGGCGGCCTGCATGGGGTAGGACGGGTTGATCTGCTGGAAAACCGTTCAGTCGGCATGAAGTCCCGCGGTGTCTATGAGACCCCCGGCGGCACCATCCTGCGCGAAGCACACTCCGCGGTGGAGCAGATCACCATGGACCGCGAGGTAATGCGGATCCGTGATTCCTTGATTCCTGAATATGCCCGTCAGGTCTATGCCGGCTACTGGTTCTCGCCGGAGCGTGAAATGCTGCAGACGCTGATTGATGAATCTCAAAAGACGGTCAACGGCGTGGCACGGGTCAAGCTGTACAAGGGGCATTGCCGTACGGTTGGCCGCAAGTCCGAGACCAATTCGCTGTTCAATCTGGATTTTGCAACCTTTGAAAAGGACAAGGTCTACAATCAGGCCGATGCCGAAGGCTTTATCAAGATCAACTCCCTGCGGTTGCGGATTCGCTCCCTGATGCAGGGCAAGAAGTAAGGTGTGACCAGACCGCGTTACAGGAAGGAACATATCGTCACTTCAGTCGTGGCGGTAATTATTGATGAACAGGAACGGGTGCTCCTCACCAGGAGGAGCATCCCCCCCTTTAAGGGCATGTGGGTCATGCCCGGAGGCAAGATCGACCTGGGGGAACCGATTGCCACAGCACTCAGACGGGAAGTGGACGAAGAGGTCGGGTTGGAGATTGAGGTTGGCAGCCTGATCAATGTGTTTGAGCATGTCACCCCCGGTGAAGAAAACTGTCATTACATCATCCTGTTTTACCGCTGTCGGCCGGTTCATTATGACCTGAGCCACAATCCCGATGAGGTCTCTGAAGCAATCTGGGTCGCACGAGGAGACCTTGCTCAGTACGATATGCCTGAAGGGACGCGCTCCATCCTGGGAACCGTGTTTCCCGAGTTCGCTGCCTGAGCGTCAGGAGAGCTGCGATGCCAATGGTTATCGATAAAAAGGTCCAGCTCTCCTTTCCGCTGGGGCACCATCTCCACTGTCTGATTGCTCAGCTGCCTAACCACCTGCATCGTGAGGCCGGATTTCATCCCGTTGAACAGGAAACACAGTGGGAGGCGATCAAATCGGTCCTTGACCTGGTGGCTGCCGGCGAGGGGAACCTTAAGAAGCTTCATTTTCTGCTCTTTCCTGAATCGTGCCTGCCGGTTAACCGTCTGGACGAGCTGTTGCTGGTGATTGAAAAAGGATTCCGCCCCAATACCGTTACCATGATCGGTATTGAGCATGTCAGGCTGCGGGAGTATCGCCGGTTTCTTGAACGCTTCAAAGCTGATAACCAGGAGGCGATCGAGCTGGTTGACCGCGATATTGATTCGGGTGATGTGCTGGAGATGCCGGTTAACTGGTGCATGGTCCTGGTCAAGGAGTCGGATGGAGGCCTGCGGGTCTTTCTTGAGGCTAAGAGCCATCCGTTTCACGGTGAGGAGTTTATCGACAAGTACCATGACCTGTATCGCGGAAGACACTTCTATCTGCTGCGCAGTAGACCTTCCTGCTTTAATTTCATGGCAATCATCTGTCTCGACTACCTCTACCGGGATCTGTACAGCTCAAATATCAAACAGATTATAGATCATGCCAACCAGCTGTTCTTTACAACACGCCAAGGGCTGGATACCCTGTTTGTGATCCAGTGTAACCCGAAACCGGAGCACCAGGCCTATCGGGATGTGGTGTGCGGGTTCTATGGAGAATATCTGGAAGACCTGCCCGGTGTGCGTGAAACAGTAACGGTTTTTGGTAATGCCTCTGATGAAACCACACTGGAAGGTACGGTTCAGTCCCAGGGCTTTGGCCATTCCTATGTGGTGATCAACCGGAATCACCGCTTGGAAAAGGTGCAATCCCGTGAGTTTGCAACCGATGATTTCAGCGGCGCTCCGGTCTGCCGCCTGCGTTTTGGCAGCGCCACCCGGCTGCTGTATTTTAACCTGCCGTTACACCATGAGATCGATCCGCGTAGCTCCCGTGTGCCGCTCAAGGTCCATACCATCATGCAGCGTTCATCACGGGGGGGATGGGAAAAAGTCCCCTCATCAGGGTATAACGGCGAAGATGAAGCTGTAACAGAGTCCAACGTACAGAAGGAGTAGCAGAGTATGTCTCAAAACAAGCTGTGGGGCGGGCGTTTTACCCAGCCAACGGATAAATTTGTAGAGGAATTTACCGCTTCAATTGATTTTGATAAGCGTCTGTACCATCAGGATATCCGCGGCTCGGTTGCCCATGCACGGATGCTGGGACGGCAGGGGATTATTCCTCAACAGGATGTGGAGCAGATTGTCCATGGCTTGAAGGATATCCTGGCGCAGATCGAGTCCGGCCAGTTCGACTTCTCGGTCGGGCTGGAAGATATCCATATGAATATTGAAGCCCGCCTGTCCCAGAAAATTGGTGAGGCCGGCAAGCGGCTGCATACCGGACGTTCCCGCAATGATCAGGTGGCGCTGGATATCCGGCTCTACCTGCGCGACGAGATCGTTGAGGTGGTGGCCTACCTGGATATGCTGATTGATTCGTTACTGGAGCAGGCTGAAAAGAATCTGGAGGTGGTGATGCCCGGCTTCACGCACCTGCAGTCAGCCCAGCCGATTCTGTTTTCGCACCATATGCTGGCCTATGTGGAGATGTTCAAACGTGACAAGGGGCGGATGGATGACTGTCTCAAGCGGGTCAATGTCCTGCCGCTGGGTGCTGGTGCACTGGCCGGTACCACCTTCCCGATCGACCGGGAATATGTGGCTGAACAGCTCGATTTTCCAGCGGTGACCCGCAACTCACTGGATTCTGTCTCTGATCGTGACTTCGCCCTTGAGTTCATCGCAGCCTCTTCAATCCTGATGATGCACCTTTCGAGGCTGTCAGAGGAGTTGATCATCTGGTCAACCAGCGCCTTCCGTTTTGTTGATCTGTCCGACGGTTTCTGCACCGGCTCCTCGATCATGCCACAGAAAAAGAATCCTGACGTGCCGGAGCTGGTGCGGGGCAAGACAGGTCGAGTCTATGGCAATCTGATGGCTTTGCTGACGGTGATGAAGGCCCTGCCCTTGGCCTACAACAAAGATATGCAGGAGGACAAGGAACCGCTCTTCGATACGATTGACACCGTAAAGGGCTCACTCAAGATCTTTGCCGACATGATCCGAGAGATGCGGGTAAATAGCGGCTCCATGGGACGTGCAGCTGGTCAGGGATTCTCCACGGCGACTGATGTTGCTGATTATCTGGTGAGAAAAGGGCTGCCGTTCAGAGATGCCCATGAGGCGGTCGGGAAAGCGGTGGCCTACTGTGTCGAAAATGAGATGGACATTATTGATCTGTCCCTGGCTGAGTGGCAGCTCTTCTCCCCCCATTTCAGCGATGATATCTTCGCTGCGATTACGGTAGAGGCCAGTGTCAATGCCCGTGATGTGATTGGCGGGACTGCCCGTACCCGCGTTGAGGATGAAATCCGGCGTTGTCGGGAAGGTAAATAGGGATGCCGGCGCGACGGAACAGGCTCCTGCTTGTGTCTGTGCTGCTGCTGATGTCCGGCTGTGGCAAAAAAGGGCCATTGCTCTATCCGGATATGCTGGTTGCTCAACCGCCGCAACAGCTGAAGGTTGAACAAAGCGGCTCTCGTCTGCGGTTGTCATTTGACCTGCCGGCTAAGGACCTGTCAGGCCGCACGCTTGAGGACCTGGAGGCGGTGCTGGTCGGGCGTCGTGTCTACCAGGAACAGGATTGTATCAGTTGTCAGGACCAGTACCTGAATCTGCAGAAGATTGATCCTGTTTTGCCGGCACCGGCTCAGCGCCATGGCAACCGGATTGTCCTGATTGATGCCGATGTCCGTGCTGGTGAGCGTTATCAGTATCGTCTGCAGACCGTGCAAAAAGGCGGCATAACCGGTAATGCAACGGTCACTGCGGTGACTGCGCTGCTGCCCCCCCCGGCAGCACCAGGGCTCAAGGCCTCTGTAGCATTTGGTGGATTTGTTGTGCTTGCTATCACGGGCACGGTGCCACACGGCACCTCCCTGGTTGGGTACACCATCTACCGGGCTGAAGGTGATGGTGTACTTGTGCCGATTACCTCGCTGGCCAGTGGCATTGCCCACTATGAGGATCAGACGGTACAACGTAATCACACCTATCGGTACGCTGTCAATACGGTTGTTAAAAGGAGTGACGGGGTTGTTGCGGAAAGCGAATTGTCCGCACCTGTGGTCCTGGCGGTTGCGGATGATCCGGGTTAATGGGCTCCCTTGATGTTGAGACAGTATAAACACAAATGGCGACCGGGCATCCGGTCGCCATTTGTGTTTCAGCCTTGTAAGTCGTGCGGGAAATTACTTCGCAACGGTCTCCAGAGCCTTGATTGCAACATCCTTGTAGGGGTTGGCAAACAGGATGATCAGGCAGACAACCAGAACATAGATGGCCAGGGACTCGATCATGGCCAGACCGATCATCATGGTGGTCAGGATCTTGCCGGAAGCGCCGGGGTTACGGGAAACGCCTTCAACAGCGCTCTTAACAGCCAGACCTTGGCCGATACCGGTACCGAAAGCGCCAATAGCCATACCAAAACCTGCAGCCAGCATACACATTGTGAAAAAGTTCATCTGTACTACCTCCGTGTGGTGTGTGCTCCTAAACAGTATAGGAGTAAAATGGGATTAACGTAAGTCTTAGTGTGCCTCTTCCAGGGAACCCTGGATGTAGATCATGGCCAGCAGCATGAATACAAATGCCTGGATGAATGAAACCAGTACACCCATCAGCATCATCGGCAGGGGTACCAGGAACGGTGCCAGTGCAAAGAAGATCATCAGAACCAGTTCGTGACCGTTCATGTTGCCGAAAAGACGCAGGGTAAGTGAGACCGGACGGGAGAGGTGACCGATTACCTCGATGAAGAACATCAGCGGGGCCAACCACCAGATCGGACCCATGAAATGCTTCAGGTAGTGAAAACCGTGGTGTTTGATACCAACCACATGGGTAGCCAGAAATACCACAATTGCACAGGCCGCCGTTGTGTTGACGTTGGCGGTCGGCGGGTAAAAACCGGGAATCAGGCCAATCAGGTTGGACACCAGGATGAAAATAGCCAGTGTGGCGATTAAGGGGAAAAAGGGACGTCCATGCTCGCCCATGGTTTCGACGATCATGTTTTCAATACCGTCAACCACCACTTCCATGAAGTTTTGTACGCCGCTCGGGATCGTCTTCAGGGCACGGGTTGCAATCAGTGACAGCGCCAGCAACAGCACGATGACCGTCCAGGTATAGACGACTGCATTTGCAGAAGCGTCAGAGATATGCAGCAGGTGCTGCAGCTTCGTGCTCAGGAACTGGAGAAACAACAACGGGTGGACCATGGGTCAATCTCCTTTATAAAACGCTGAATACAGTGTTAATGCAATGATAACTGCCACTATGACTGACAGCCCGACCAGAAGGGCGATAATGGAAAAATGCCCGGAAGTCAGTACGGCATACAGTATAACGGCGGTAATACTCAGGCGAAGCAGGTAGCGCAGTGCTGCAGAGCTCGCTGTGGGGGCAGCCTGACTGTCAAGCAGTTGGCGTAGTGTCCTGCGCTGCCAGACAAAATTTATAATGGCAATGCTGCCGCCAGCCAGAATACCAAGACCAACCGGCGTCGTGTAGAATAAGAAACCGGCAGCTGTTGCAATCAAGAGTAGGATTGCGCTTGATTGCAAAATAACAGTAGGCAGCCTAGCCTCGTTGATCAGTGTCACGGTTCAAATTCTTAATTTCGCGCCGGGTAATGACATACACATTTTTAAATCCGGCAGCGATACCAATCAAAAGGAATAACCAGAAAAACCAGGGTGCTGTACCAAACCAGCGGTCAAGAGTCAGGCCAAACCAGACACCGATGGCAATCGCGAGTACAACCGATATACCCATGCTGGAGACAGTACCGATATTGCGGAAAATGTCACGAAGTTCGCTCATTTCCGCCCCCAGTCAACATGGATTGTATACAAAACCTGTCTCTCATAGCATGGTATGGCTTTCAGTGTCAATTGTTTCGTGAATCATCTGATAAGTTTGAAGCATTTACGGGCAGCAGCAATGGTTGTCTCGATGTCCTGCTGGGAATGCGCCGCAGACATAAAGGCCGTCTCGAATTGTGAGGGGGCCAGGTATACCCCTTCTTCGAGCATGGCGAGAAAATATCGGGCAAAGGCCTTGGTGTCGCAGGTCGCTGCAGTTGTCCAGTCAAAGACTTCGCTGGGGCTGAAGAAGGCGCAAAACATGCTGCCTACTCTCGTGGAATACAGTGGATAGCCTGCATCGCGGGCAGCCAGTGCAATCCCTTCGGAGAGTTGACGGCTCTTTTCCTCAAGCCGATCATAAAATCCCGGCTGTTGCAAAAGTTTCAAGGTCTCAATGCCGGCAGTCATGGCCAAAGGATTGCCTGACAGGGTTCCTGCCTGGTACACCCCCCCGGAGGGAGACAGCTTTTCCATGATCTCGCGTTTGCCGCCGAAGGCGCCAACCGGTAGGCCGCCGCCTATGATCTTGCCCAGTGTTGTCATGTCTGGTGTTACGCCATACAGGGATTGTGCGCCGCCGTAGGCAACCCGGAAGCCGGACATAACCTCGTCAAAGATCAGGATGATCCCTTCGTTGTTACAGAGCTCCCGCAGGCCTTCAAGGAAGCCGGGGCGGGGAGGGACGGTACCCATGTTCCCGGCAACGGGTTCGAGAATTATACAGGCGATCTGGCCGCTGTTTTCAGCGATAAGGGTCTTGACGGATGCTAGCGAGTTGTATTCGGCGGTTAGGGTGTGTTTGGCAAAATCCGCAGGCACGCCTGGTGAGTCTGGTACGCCGAAGGTGGCAGCTCCGGATCCGGCTTTGACCAGCAATGCGTCGGCATGGCCGTGGTAGCAGCCGGAGAATTTGAGGATCTTGTCGCGACCGGTGTAGCCACGGGCCAGGCGTATGGCGCTCATGGTGGCTTCGGTGCCGGAGCTGACCATGCGGACCATCTCAATCGAAGGCACGGCATCGATCACCATCTGGGCAAGCGTGATTTCAAGCTCTGTCGGGGCGCCGAAGCTGGAGCCGTTTTCCATGCATTGTTTTACGGCGTTTACCACCCCGGGAAAACAGTGGCCAAGAATCATGGGGCCCCAGGAGCCTACATAGTCTATGTAGCTGTTGTCGTCTTCGTCAAAGATATGGCTGCCGGAGGCGCGTTTGATGAAGAGCGGGTCTGCGCCAACGGATTTAAAGGCCCTGACTGGGCTGTTAACGCCACCGGGTATGATGCGGCGGGCTTGGTCGAAGAGGGTGTGTGAACGGGTGTGGGTCATCGGGTGGCGCCTCCATGGTATGAGCGTGGATCAGTAGTGCTTTTGTACCTGTTGCTGTGTTCTTTTGTCAATTCAGTTCATTTGTCGTGGAAAATCTTGCTTCATTAATACCTAAACAGTCCTCTAGGTCTTGTAAACATTAGCGAAATAAGTATGTTAGATAGTTAAGAATGATTTAATGTAGGCTGAAAAAAACGGGAAAAAGTGCTTGACAACCGATACCCAAATGCAATAGGTTTGCTGCGTTTTGTATACAGTATACCTAAGTATTGAATGAACGATTGGGGAGGAAATAGCGAATGCTCGGTACCTATCTACCAATTATGCTGCTGATCCTGGTTGCGTTGGCCTTTGGCCTTGGTTCAGTGGTGTTTTCTTCGTTGATTGGCCAAAAGAAGTTCTCAAAGGTCAAGATGGCGCCTTACGAGTGCGGTTGTGAGCCGATCGGAACGGCGCGTGAGCGCTTCCCGATCAAGTTCTATCTGATCGCAATGCTGTTCATCTTGTTTGATATTGAAGCTGTCTTTCTCTATCCCTGGGCTGTCTTGTACAAGAAGCTTGGTATGTTCGGTCTGGTGGAGATGGGGCTCTTTGTCGTGATCCTGTTTGTTGGTTATATCTATGTCTGGAAAAAAGGAGCACTGGAATGGGAGTAAATCAGCCCCTCGGTGGTAACGTAACCGTTACGTCACTTGACAAGCTGGTCAACTGGGTCAGGAAATCTTCCATCTGGCCGATGACCTTTGGTCTGGCCTGTTGTGCCATTGAGATGATGGCAACTGGTGCATCGCACAACGACCTTGACCGCTTTGGTATCATCTTCCGCGCTTCGCCACGTCAGGCTGACTGTATTATTATTGCCGGTACGGTAACCAAGAAGATGCTGCCGGTCATTCAGACGGTATATGAGCAGATGCCGGAGCCGAAGTGGGTAATTGCCATGGGTGCCTGTGCCTGCTCAGGTGGTATTTTTGATACCTATAGTGTTGTGCAGGGTATTGATGAGGCGCTGCCGGTCGATGTGTATATTCCGGGTTGTCCTCCCCGTCCAGAGGCTCTGTTGTATGGTCTGATGAAGCTGCAGGATAAGATCATGCAGGAGAGTAACTCGTTCGGTTCCGTATTCGGCCTGGGTGAGCGGGTATCCACGGTCTGATTTTCTAGGTTGCTACGAATTCACTATTACTGAAAAGGTTTCGACGCTATGGCAGACACAAATCGCGCCGTTGAAAAACTGCAAGGGAAGTTCGAGGCCTCCATTCTGGAGGTGAAGCAGGATCGTGGTGACTGGATCGTTACAGTCAAGAAAGAGGATATCGTTGCTGTTCTTGCGTTTCTGAAGCAAGAGTGCAAATTCGATATGCTGACTGATGTAACGGCTGTTGACTATCTCGGTAAGGCTGCTGATCGTTTTATGATGGTCTACCAGTTGACATCGGTGCCATTCAAAGACCGGCTGCGTATCAAGGCACCGGTTGCAGAGGCTGACTGTGTTATTGGCAGTGCAACACAGGTCTATGGCTCAGCCAACTGGCTTGAGCGTGAGGTCTTTGACCTGTTTGGCATCCGCTTTGATAAGCACCCGGATCTGCGTCGTATTCTGATGACGCCTGACTGGGAAGGGCATCCGCTTCGCAAGGACTACCCGTTGCAGGGACCTGGCCGTGAGCCGTACAAGGGACGTCTTTCCTGATTAGAACCATTACGCACTTAACGAGCAGACGAGGCTATACATGGCTAACAATGAAATCATGACTATTAACATGGGGCCGCAACACCCCAGTACCCACGGCGTTTTGCGCATGGTGATCGAGCTGGATGGTGAGACCATTCTTAAGATTGATCCAGATATCGGCTACCTGCATCGTGGTGTCGAGAAGCTCTCCGAGCACCGCACCTACCATCAGACGTTGCCATTGACAGACCGTCTTGATTATCTGGCACCAATGAGCAATAACCTTGGCTATATGCTGGCAGTTGAAAAGCTGTTGGGCATCGAGGTGCCGGAACGGGCTCAGACAATCCGTATCATTATGACTGAGCTGACCCGTCTTCAGTCCCACTTGGTCTGGCTGGCCTGCCACGCACTTGATATCGGTGCCATGACCGTCTTTATCTACGCCTTCCGTGAGCGTGAAGTGATCATGGAAACGTATGAACTGATCTCCGGTGCCCGGATGACCTCCAACTTCTTCCGTGCCGGTGGCCTGTCTCAGGATGTGCCTGCTGAGTTTGAAAAGAAGGTGCGTGATTTTGTGGCTGAGATGCCAGGCTTCATTGATACCTATGAAGGGCTGCTGACTGGTAACCCGATCTGGCGCAAGCGTACCATCGGCAACGGCGTCATCTCTGCTGAGGATGCCACTGACATCGGTATTACCGGACCTGCGCTCCGCGGTTCTGGTGTTGATTTTGACCTGCGTCGTGATATCCCCTACGCCGGTTATGAGAACTACCAGTTCACGGTTCCTACCGGCAAGAACTGCGATACCTTTGATCGCTATCAGGTGCGTCTGATTGAAATGCGTGAGTCCTGCAAGATCGTCAACCAGGCTCTTGAGCGTCTCAAACCCGGCCCTGTGCTGGCTGATGCCCCGCAAGTTTGTTACCCGCCTAAAGATTCCGTCTATAACAGTATTGAAGGCCTGATTCACCACTTCAAGATCGCCAGTGAGGGCTACCCGGTTCCTGAGGGTGAGGTCTACATGGGGGTTGAGGCACCGAAAGGTGAGCTGGGCTTCTATCTGGTCAGTGATGGTAGCAGCAAGCCCTATCGTATGCGGGTGCGTCCACCTTCATTTGTCAACCTACAGGCCATTGAAAAGATGGCAAAGGGTGCCATGCTGGCAGACCTCGTTGCAATCATCGGTACGCTGGACATCGTGTTGGGTGAGATTGACCGCTAAACTGAGACCGAAAAGGGAGGCCGCAGATGAGTGAAGCGGTTGCAGTTACAGAAAGTGCCGAAATGGAAGAGCCTGTCATCGACTTGGCTCTTGCAGAAGAGGTAATTCAAAAATACAAGGATATCCCTGGCAACCTGATGCCAGTGCTGCAGGGTATTCAAGATGCCTATGGGTATGTGCCACGCATCACTGTTGATTATGTGGCCGAGCGTCTGAATGTCTATCCCAGCCAGATCTATGGTGTGTTGACCTTCTATGCTCAGTTCCACCTCAAACCACGTGGCAAGTTTATTATCCGGGTTTGTATGGGGACCGCCTGTCACGTTCTGGGCGCGGAGCGTATTAAAGAGTCGTTTTATGATCGAATCGGTATTGGTCATGCTGAAACGACTCCAGATCGCCGCTTTACGTTTGAACTGGTGGCCTGTCTGGGCGCCTGCGGTATGGCACCACTTGCCATGGTCAATGATGAGACCTATGGCAAGATGACAGTTCAAAAGGTAGATGAGATCATCAAGGAATATTCTTCGCTCCCGATCTAGTTCGGGACGTTCGTCAGGGGACAGAACACATGGCTGAAGCTATCAAGATATTGATCTGCCAGGGAACGGGCGGCATCTCCGCCGGCGCTAAGAAGGTAGAAGCCGAGTTCAACCGGATCATTGCTGAAAAGGGGCTGAGTGCTACCGTCGGCAAGCGCTGTGATATTGTTAAAACCGGTTGTCGCGGTCTCTGCGCCAACGACGTACTTGTTGATATCGTCGATGACAAGGGCTGTACTACCTATGACTTTGTTCAGCCTGAAGAGGTTGCCAAGCTTGTAGAAGAACATATTGTTGCTGGCGAGCCGATTGAGAAGCGCAAAGCCAAGCCTTACTATAACAAGTTTGTTGATGCTCAGCGTCGGATTGTTATGTCGGGTTGCGGTCAGATTGATGCAGAGTCGCTTGATGCCTACCTTGCAACAGACGGTTTTAAGGCGATTGAAAAGTGCATCAAGACCATGAAGCCTGCCGAAGTTACCGAAGAGGTGAAAAAATCAGGTCTGCGCGGTCGGGGGGGGGGTGGTTTTCCTACCGGCTTGAAATGGTCTTTCTGTGCAGCTTCACCGGGTCACCATAAATATATCATCTGTAACGCCGACGAAGGTGATCCAGGCGCCTTTATGGACCGTTCAATTCTCGAAGGTGACCCGTACTGCCTGATTGAAGGCATGATGATTGCCGGTTATGCCATCGGTGCACAATTTGGTTATGTCTATGTGCGGGCTGAATATCCTCTGGCCATTGACCGTCTTCAGAAGGCGATTGATGTCTGCTATGAAAAGGGCTATCTGGGCAAAAACTGCATGGGGCTCGGTTTCGAGTACGACATGCGGATTAAAAAAGGAGCGGGCGCCTTTGTATGTGGTGAGGAAACCGCTCTGATGGCCTCCATTGAAGGGGAGCGTGGTATGCCTCGTCCCCGTCCGCCTTTCCCGGCGGTCAAGGGCCTCTGGCAACACCCCTCTAACATCAACAACGTTGAAACCTTTGCAAACGTTCGCCACATCATTAACAACGGTGCTGAGTGGTATGCGGCAATCGGAACAGAGACCACCAAGGGTACCAAGATCTTTGCGGTAACCGGTAAGGTTAAGCATACCGGTCTGGTTGAAGTGCCGGCTGGTATGAAGGTGCGTGAGGTTATCTACGACGTTTGCGGTGGTATCCTCAATAACCGTAAATTCAAGGCAGTTCAGGCCGGTGGCCCATCGGGCGGCTGTATCCCGGCAGAAATTCTTGACACTCCGGTTGATTATGACTCCCTGATTAAGGCTGGTGCCATGATGGGATCGGGTGGTCTGGTTGTTATGGACGAAACCACCTGTATGGTCGATGTGTCAAAATTCTTCCTGACCTTTACCCGGATGGAGTCGTGCGGTAAGTGCGTTCCCTGCCGGATCGGTCTGAAGGCCATGTTGGATATATTGATCAGAATTACTGAAGGCAATGGTCGTGAGGGTGATCTGGAGACCTTGATTGACCTTGGTACTACGATTAAGCAAGCCTCTTTGTGCGGTCTCGGTCAGACAGCACCTAACCCGGTACTCTCCACCATTCGTTACTTCCGCGATGAGTATGAGGCGCATATCACCGATAAACGTTGCCCTTCAAACTCCTGTAAAGAACTGCTGCTCTGGCAGATCGTTGAGGATAAGTGTGTCAAGTGCGGTGCCTGCAAGAAAGCCTGTCCGGTTGATGCGATTGTCTGGGAAAAAGGTCAAATTGCCTATCTGGATAAAGAAAAGTGCACCAAGTGTAAGTCCTGTTATGACGCCTGCCGTTTCATGGCGATTGAGTAGACGGTTCCTAGAGACAACTTACGTAAGACGAGGTTGAGATGGTCACTCTGACGATAGATGACAAGCAGGTATCAGTAGAAAAGGATGCAACGATTTATGATGCTGCCAAAGCCGCTGGCATCAATATTCCGATCCTTTGCCATGACAAGAAGCTGAAGCCCTTTGGCGCCTGCCGTATGTGCCTGGTGGAAGTCGAGCAGATGAAGGGACGTTTGATCCCTGCCTGTACGACACCGGTCACTGAAGGTATGATCGTCCGCAGCAGCACACCACCGGTTGATAAGGCTCGTAAACTGGTTTTGGAGCTGTTGATGCTCAACCATCCACTTGACTGCCCTGTTTGCGACAAGGGTGGTGATTGTGAACTGCAGAACCTTGCCTATGATCACAAGGTCAACTCCAACCGTTTGGCCGATGAAAAATTCCATCATGAAATCGACTATAACAATCCACTGATTGAGCGCGATCAAAACCGTTGTGTGCTCTGTGGTAAGTGCGTCCGTATCTGTGATGAAATTGTGGCTCGTGGCGCTCTTACCTTCATTAGCAGGGGTATTGAGACCAAGATTGGTACGGAGTTTGACGGTCCGCTCAGCTGTGAGTTCTGCGGTTCCTGTATCTCAGTCTGCCCTGTAGGTGCGTTGCTTGCACGCCCCTTTAAATTCAAATCCCGTTTCTGGGCTATGACAAAGAAGAAGTCGGTCTGCGGTTATTGCGGAACCGGTTGTAACGTTACCCTTGGTGTTAAGGATAACAAGGTGTTGACGACGGTCTATGATGAAAACCAGGGCTTCCATAATGGTCAACTCTGTGTGCGCGGCCGTTTTGGCTATCAATTCATCAGCTCTGACAAGCGTCTGAAAAATCCGCTGATTCGCAAGAATGGTCAATTGGTTGAAGCTGGCTGGGATGAGGCCTTGTCGCTGGTGGTTGAGCGTTTGAAGGGGGCCGGTTCTGCTGCTGCAGCCCTTGCAACCCCACGCATGACCAATGAAGAGCTGGTGTTGTTGAAGCAGTTGATGACACAACAGGTCGGCTCACAGAATATTGATCATTCAGCCGGTTATGGCCATGCAGCAGTATCTGAAGGGCTTGGCAAGAGCCTCGGCGTTGCCGCTTCTTCAGCAACGATTCTTGATATTCAGAAGAGCAATCTGATTCTGGCCATTAAGACCGATGTCTATGAGACCCACCCGGTAGTCGGTTTTGAAATTAACATGGCTGTCAAGAACAAGGGCGTCAGTCTCCAGATTGTATCAGACAAGCGTGGCAAACTGTCCCGACTGCCTGGGGCAAATCTGCTGCTTAACAGGCCCGGCAGTGATGTCGCCTTGCTGAATGCCGTTGCAAAGGTGCTGGTTGATGAGAATCTGGCAGTTACTCCGGCAACCGCCGAGCTTGCTGCTGCACTGAATGATTTTACCCCGGAGAAGGTTGCCGAGCTTACCGGTGTTGCTACTGATGCCATTCGTGAGCTGGCTCGTGCCTATGCCGCTGCTGAGAAGGCTATCATTCTCTTTACTGCAGGGCTTGCCTATCCTGGTGCTGATGCACAACTGGCCCACGCCGCTGCCAATCTGGCTATTCTGGGTGGCAAGCTGGGCAAAGAGGGCTCCGGTATTCTTGCACTTCAGGAAAAGAATAACAGCCAAGGTGCGCTTGATGTTGGTTTTATTCCTGGCGAGGGTGGCCTGGATGCCCAGCAGATCCTTGCCGGTTGTGCCAATGGCAGCATCAAGACACTGCTGATCGCCGGTGAAAATCCGGTGGTTTCCTATCCTGGCCAGTTGTCGGTTAAAAAGGCCCTTGATGCTGTTGAGTTCCTTGTGGTTGCAGATCTGTTCCTGACCGAGACAGCCCAGATGGCTGATGTTGTGCTGCCGGTCTGCTCCTATGCAGAAAAAGAAGGCACTTTTACCTCGACTGATCGCAGAGTGCAAAAGATCTCAGCCGTCATACCGGCTGTTGGTCAAAGCCGCTCTGAGTTTCAGGTCTATGGCGAGCTGATCCGTCAACTCGGTGGTCAACCTGCTGCCACTCCAGCAGAGGCATTTGCACAGATCTCCGCCTATGCCGGAGTTTCATGTCTTGAGCTTGGCGAAGCTGGTGCATTCCCCTTGCTTAAGCTGCAGCCGGTACAGGTTGTTCCTAAGGCAACCACCACAGCTGTTGAGCCCGGCAAGTTTGCCTTGCTGACCGGCGCTGCCCTGTATCACTGCGGAACCATGTCACTGCATGGAGAGGGAACCGTATCGGTCTGTGGTGAGGCCTATGTTGAGCTTTCACGCAGCGATGCGGCAAGAATGAATATTATCGAAGGTGCGGAAGTAAAGCTGACGTCAGCCACCGGTACGGTTTGCGTTAAGGCACGGATTTCTCCGCGGATGCCTGAGGGAGTTGTTTTTGCCCCGTATCACTTTGCCGATGCATCAATTAATACTGTCTGGTCTGGTGCTGCTGTAACTGGCGTAACCATTTCCAAGTAACGATTTGTCTGAGTCTTAACGCTACCAGAGAAGGAAGAGGGACCGATGGGAATCGAGATTCTAGGACTGCCGCTGTACTACTACATCGCCATGGTGGCCAAGGTGCTGATCGCGTTTGTATTCGTGCTTCTTACCGTGGCTTATGCGACCTATGCCGAGCGTAAGATAATCGGCTGGATGCAAGTACGGATCGGACCGAACCGGACAGGACCAATGGGGTTGTTGCAACCGATTGCAGACGGCTTGAAGCTCTTTTTTAAGGAAGAGATTATACCGTCAGAAGCGAACAAGTTTGCCTTTCTGCTTGCGCCGCTTGTTGCACTGATTCCGGCCTTTATTACATTTGCCGTCATCCCGTTCGGGGACACAATCAAGATCTTTGGCTACGATGTGCCATTGCAGATTGTCGGCTACTATGACGCCGGTGTCGGTAAAGTCGTGGATATGAATGTCGGCGTTCTGTACGTTCTTGCCATGTCTTCACTGGGTGTGTACGGGATCGTCTTGGCCGGTTGGTCATCCAACAGTAAGTACTCCCTGATCGGTGGTCTGCGTTCGTCAGCCCAGATGATCTCGTATGAACTTGCAGCCGGACTGGCTATTATCCCTGTCTTTATGCTGGTTGAGTCCCTTTCATTGCAGGAGATTATCAAGGCTCAGGCAGGCATGAAGTGGTTTATCTGGAACAGCCCGATGACCTTTGTTGCCGGTATGATCTTCTATGTTGCGACGCTGGCTGAAGTCAACCGGACCCCCTTTGACCTTCCTGAGGCTGAAACAGAGCTGGTTTCCGGTTTCTGTACTGAATACTCTTCCATGAAATACGCCATGTTCTTTATGGCTGAGTATGCCAACATGGTAACCGTCAGTGCTGTTATGGTAACCCTGTTCCTTGGTGGTTGGGATGGGCCTTTTGTAAGCGCCATACCTTGGCTTTCCCCGCTCTATTTCATTGCCAAGGTTTATTTCCTGATGTTCCTGGCCATGTGGATCAGGGCCACCCTGCCCCGTTATCGCTATGACCAACTGATGCATCTGGGCTGGAAGGTCATGCTGCCAACAACACTGGCCCTGATCGTAATAACTGCTATTGCTGGCCATTTCGGCTTCTATACCTTTAGCGGTTTGTTCGGAAACTAGACCAACTCGGTTGCCTTCAGAGCCAATAAAGAACTAAAGCAATAAAAAGGACGACGTTATGCCGAATCCGTTTACACCAATAATGCAAGGAATGAAAATCACGCTGGGTCACGTGTTTAAAAAACCGGTTACCCTCATGTATCCAGATGAGCGCCCCAAGGTTGCCGAGCGTTTCCGTGGTCTGCATGCGCTGAAAGTTTCTCATAACAAGGCCAAGTGTGTTGCCTGCTATCTTTGTCCGACGGTTTGTCCTGCAAAATGTATTACGGTTGAGGCGGGCGAGGATGCAAATCACGACAAGTTTGCAGCCAAGTATGAAATAGATATGCTGCGCTGTATCTTCTGCGGCTACTGTGTTGAAGCCTGTCCGGTTGATGCACTGAAGATGACCGGTGAGTTTGAACTTGCCAATTATCGTCGCGAAGACTTTGTTTTTACCAAGGAACGACTTTTAGAAAAGAAATAAAGGAGCGCTGTACATGGACATCTCATCTGTCTTCTTTGCCCTCGTCACTGTAGTGGCCATAGTATCGGCCCTGATGGTCGTGACCTGCAAGAACCCGATCAACAGTGCGCTCTCTCTGGTGCTGACGTTCTTTTGCCTGGCAACCTATTATGCCATGCTGAACGCTCCCTTTATGGCCGCTGTTCAGATCATCGTTTATGCCGGCGCTATCATGGTTCTGATTGTCTTCACCATCATGCTGCTGAATATCAGGGTTGATGCAAACAAAAAAGGTTCACATCAGATTGCCCTGGGCAGTGTTATCGGAATTGCCACACTACTGCTTTCCGGTCTGTTTCTAACCCGGGGCAAGGTGTCTCAGCCTGTAGGTCAGATTACTTCAGAGCTGATCAACAGCAAGGGTCATACCGAGCTGATTGGCAAGGTGATGTTTACCGACTTCCTGCTTCCTTTTGAAGTAACATCGATCCTGCTGCTGGTTGCCATTGTCGGCGCAGTGATCCTGGCCAAGAGAAAACTCTCCTAGAGGTGTCGTTACCATGGATAATCTGAGCAACTATCTTATTGTCAGCGCCGTACTGTTCTCCATCGGCACCATCGGGGTTCTTACCCGTAAAAATGCCATTGTGGTCTTTATGTGCATTGAGTTGATGCTGAACGCTGTTAACCTGACTTTTGTCGCCTTTTCACGCCACCTTGGCAACCTTGACGGTCAGATATTTGTGTTTTTTATTATGACCGTTGCTGCCGCTGAGGCTGCTGTCGGCTTGGCCCTGTTTATTGCCTTCTTCAATAACCGCGAGTCAATTGATATTGATGATGCCAACCTGATGAAGTGGTAGTCGGCTTGCAGCACTAAGCAATAGTCCGAATTTGAACCTGTAATGACGAGATAAAGGAGTAGCTCAATGTTCGACAATGTGTGGCTGATACCACTGTTTCCCCTGATCGGTTTCTTGATTAACGGTCTCTTGGGGAAAAAGATCAAGAACGAGACGGTCATTGGTAGCATCGGCGCTCTTGCCGTATTTGCTTCCTTCATCGTGTCGGTTATGACCTTCATCAAGCTGATCGGTCTACCGTCGGCAGAACGGTCAGTAAACGTCAAAATCTTCACCTGGATGACGGCAGGCACCTTTAATGCTGATATCGCCTTTCTGATCGACCCACTTTCTTGTCTGATGTTGTTGGTGGTCACCGGTATCGGTACCTTGATCCACATCTACTCCATTGGTTACATGCATGGCGAGGAAGGCTTTTATCGTTTCTTTGCGTACCTGAACCTGTTTGTGTTCTCCATGCTGCTGCTGGTGACTGGCAACAACCTGTTGCTGATGTTCGTTGGCTGGGAAGGTGTTGGTCTTTGTTCCTACCTGCTGATCGGTTACTACTTCCATAAGAAGTCTGCAGGTGATGCTGGCAAGAAGGCCTTTGTCATGAACCGGGTCGGCGACTTCGGCTTCCTGCTGGGTACTTTCACCCTGTTCTGGTGGCTGGGGCAGAACCACGGTATCTGGACCATCCAGTTTACCGAGCTGGCCAGTAATGCCAATCTGTTCCCTACCGGTGGCGTGGTAACCATTATCACCCTCTGCTTCTTCCTGGGGGCAACCGGTAAGTCGGCACAGATTCCGCTCTATACTTGGCTTCCGGACGCGATGGAAGGCCCGACACCGGTTTCCGCCCTGATCCATGCTGCTACCATGGTTACCGCTGGTGTGTACATGATTGCCCGGATGAGCTACCTGTTTATCCGCTCTCCTGAAACCATGATGACGGTTGCTGTGATCGGTGCCTGTACAGCCTTCTTTGCTGCAACCATCGGTACTGCACAGAACGATATCAAGCGGGTGCTGGCGTATTCAACGGTCTCACAGCTTGGTTACATGTTCCTTGCCATGGGTGTTGGCGCCTTTACTGCGGGTGTGTTCCACCTGATGACCCATGCGTTCTTCAAGGCCTGTCTGTTCCTTGGTTCCGGTGCTGTCATCCACTCCATGCATGGGGCACTGCATCATGTACATTCACATGATGACGCACAGGATATGCGCAACATGGGTGGGCTTGCCAAGTACATGCCCATGACTTACGGCACCTTCCTGGTTGCCACCATTGCCATTGCAGGTATCCCAGGTTTCTCCGGTTTCTTCTCCAAGGACGAGATCCTCTGGCAGGCCTTTGCCAACCCGCTGCATGGCGGCCTGAACATGCTGCTCTGGGGACTTGGTGCTTGTGCTGCACTGATGACCGCATTCTATATGTTCCGCCTGGTGTTCATGACCTTTCACGGCTCGTGCCGGATCAAGCCCGGGGCTGAAAAGCATCTGCACGAATCACCGATGGTTATTGTGTTTCCGTTGATTGTACTGGCAATTCTCTCCATTGTTGGTGGTTATATCGGTCTGCCAAAGCTGATCGGTGATCTGTTTGGCGGTATTCCCAACTATCTTGAGCACTACCTTGAGCCGGTATTTGCCAATGCCAATGCCTACATTCAGGCTCATACCCACCATGGACATCACAGCCATGCACTTGAGTGGGGTCTGATGGGCACCTCAGTGGTAATTGCTGTGGTTGGTATCAGCGTTGCTTATCTGCTTTACATCGCAAGTCCAGAAATCCCCAAGAAGTTTACCAGCGCATTCCCTGCTCTGCATCGCGCTGTCTATAACAAGTGGTACATTGACGAACTGTATGATTTCCTGATCGTCAACCCTTGTAAGGCTCTCGGCCGGTTCCTCTGGAAAGGCTTCGATGTTCTGGTTGTTGACGGTATTGTTAATGGTGTTGCCCACGTGGTTATGGCATTTGGTGGAGTTATCCGCTACATGCAAACCGGTCAGATCTACAATTATGCCTGGTCCATGGCCTTCGGCGTGGTTGTAATCATCGGCTACTACCTGTTCAAGTAACTAACCTTCTGTAATTTGTACTAAAGGAGCAGATTCGATGAGTAACATTCTGAGCGTGATGACCTTCCTGCCCATCGTGGGGGTACTTCTGCTGCTCTTCATCCCCAAGGGGAGCAATGGAGCACTGCGCAGTGTCGCCTTAGTGACCACGGTGGTCACATTTATAGCCAGTTTGCCAATTCTGACCGGCTATCAAACCAATGCAGAGTATCAGTTTGTTGAGAATGTACCCTGGATTGCCGCCGGGCCCTTTGCCATGCGCTACAATATCGGCATTGACGGTATCAGTCTCTGGCTGGTTATTCTTACAACCTTTATTATGCCTATTGCCGTACTCTCCACTTGGACTGCGGTTGAGGACAAGGTCAAGGAGTATATGATCTGCCTCCTGATCCTTGAAACGGCAATGCTGGGTGCGTTTATTTCATTGGATCTGTTCCTGTTCTACATCTTCTGGGAATTAATGCTGATCCCGATGTACTTCATGATCGGTATCTGGGGTGGCAAAAACCGGCTTTACGCAACAGTCAAGTTCTTCATCTACACCCTTGTCGGTTCGTTGCTGATGCTGGTAGCTCTGATCTATCTCTATTTCCTGGGTACCAAGACAGGCATTACCGATTTCAGTCTGGTTCACTTCTTTGATCTCAAGATCGACCCTGCAACACAGACCTGGCTGTTTGCCGCCTTTGCTCTGGCCTTTGCCATCAAGGTGCCTATGTTTCCGGTCCATACCTGGTTGCCTGATGCTCACACTGAGGCCCCGACTGCAGGTTCTGTAATCCTGGCCGCCATTATGCTGAAGATGGGTACCTACGGTTTTATCCGTTTTGCCATGCCGCTCTTCCCGGAGGCTACCCATCAGTTTACGCCGCTGATTGCGACACTTGCGGTGATCGGTATCATTTACGCTGCTTTGGTGGCAATGGTGCAGGAGGATGTAAAAAAGCTGGTTGCGTACTCATCGGTTGCTCACCTCGGTTTTGTGATGCTCGGCCTGTTTGCCCTCAACGAGCAGGGCGTTACTGGCGCGCTGCTGCAAAACCTGAATCACGGCATCTCAACCGGTGCACTGTTCCTTATCGTTGGCTTTATCTATGAGCGTCGTCACACCCGTCTTATCACGGATTTCGGTGGCCTCTCCAAGCAGATGCCGATCTTTGCTGTCATCTTTATGATCGTTACCCTGTCCTCAGTTGCACTTCCAGGTACGAACGGTTTCGTCGGCGAGTTCCTGATTCTGGTCGGTGGTTTTGAAAGCAGTCTGCGCTGGTGGACAATTGTTGCTTCAAGTGGTGTCATCTTTGCTGCCGTCTACATGCTCTGGATGTTCCAGCGTGTTATGTTTGGTGAATTGGATAATCCTAAAAACCAGGCGCTGCTTGATCTGAATGCGCGTGAAATTGCAATTATGGTTCCATTGCTGGTTATGATTTTTGTGCTGGGCGTCTACCCCAACCCCTTCATCGAAAAGATGACTCCTTCAATTAAGAAGGTGATTGCCCATACCAGAATTGAGCCGGTCACTACTGCAAAGGTTGCCGTACCTGCGGTTGCGCCCGCTGCTGAAACTGCACCTGCTGACCATGCTGCACCGGTGCAGCCTGTAACTGAACCCGCCGCTGCCAAGCCTGCTGCCCACTAGTTGAACGAGTTAATGCCCTGGAGGATTGTTAAATGGATATCAATGTAGCTCAACTCTTTCAGACGATTAACCTGAATGTCATCATGCCTGAGGTGATACTCTCAGTGCTCGGTATGGCGCTTCTTCTGGTTAACGTCTTCGTTCCCTCCAAGTCCAAAGGCTATCTCGCCTGGCTGAGCCTGATCGGTATCGTCGGTGCAGGTTTTGCCGCAGTAACCGGCTGGGGTACGACTGTTTCAAGTTTCAGCGATTCAGTGGTGCTGGATAATTTTGCAATCTTCTTCAAGATTATCTTCCTGTTGGCTGCAGGCCTTGCTGTACTGATCAGCGATCAATACATGTCCCGTGAAGAGTGTAACCACGGTGAGTTGTATCCAATCATCCTGTTTACTACTGTTGGTATGATGTTGATGGCTGCTGCAACAGATCTGATGACCATCTTCCTCGGTCTGGAACTGATGTCCATCTCGTTGTATGTGCTGGCAGGCTTTAATCGTGATAGTATCAAATCCAATGAAGCCGGCATGAAATATTTTCTGCTGGGCGCCTTTTCAACCGGTTTCCTGCTCTACGGTATGGCACTCATTTATGGTGTCACCGGTACGACCCGTGTTGCCAAGATTGCCTCACTTGTCACTCAGGTAGGCGGCGCCAGCAACACCATGCTGTTGATCGGCATGTTCCTGATGCTTACCGGCTTCCTGTTCAAGATTGCTGCCGCTCCGTTCCATATGTGGACTCCTGATGTCTACGAAGGTGCTCCTACCCCAATGACCGCCTTCATGTCTGCAGGCCCGAAGGCCGCTGGCTTTGCCGCCATGTTGCGTCTGTTGCTGGTTGCATTCCCTGCCATGATCGCCGACTGGAGTGACCTGCTCTGGATTCTTGCTGTACTTACCATGACGGTTGGTAACTTCACCGCGCTTCGTCAGGACAATATCAAACGGATGCTGGCGTACTCTTCAATTGCCCATGCCGGCTATTGTCTCGTAGGTTTTGCCTCCGGAACGGCAACAGGTACCTCAGGTATCCTGTTCTATATGCTCTCCTACACCTTTATGAACATCGGCGCATTTGCGGTGATTGTCCTGGTAGGTAAGAAGGGCGAGCCTAACGGCACTGTTATGGATTATGCCGGTCTTGGCCATAAGCGCCCCTTGCTTGCGCTTGCCATGACTGTTTTTATGTTCTCGCTGGCCGGTATGCCTCCTACTGCAGGCTTCATCGGTAAGTTCTATCTCTTCTCCGGTGCTGTGCAGGCCGGTTATATCTGGCTGGCCATTATCGGTGTGCTGAACAGCGCAGCGTCTGTGTACTATTACCTGCGTGTGATTGTGTACATGTACTTTAAGCCTGGCGAGGAAGAGTTTGACTGGTTCAATGTTACGGCACCTGTGGCCCTTGCGCTGGTTGTCTCTGCAGCCGGTTCATTGATCCCTGGAATCATTCCTTCCATGATCCTCCAGTTTGCTCAACAGGCCGTAAAGCTGATCTAGCGCTCTTCTGTTACTGACTATATACACAAAAAAGGCGCCTCCATTTCCGGAGGCGCCTTTTTTGTGTATGGCGGAGGTACACAGGAATCGAACCTGCCAAAGGAGTTTCTCACCCCTCTCAACGGTTTTGAAGACCGCGCGGGCCACCAGCGCCCGACGTACCTCCTGGTACTGTAGTTAAAGATTGCTCGTATGATACAGGAAAGGGCTAGATGAAATCTAGCCCTTTTAAATGGCGCGCTTGGAGAGATTCGAACTCCCGACACCCAGATTCGTAGTCTGGTACTCTATCCAGCTGAGCTACAAGCGCATATTAACTGTGTAAGTGGCGGAGAGAGAGGGATTCGAACCCTCGATACCGGTTTCCCAGTATACTCGCTTAGCAGGCGAGCGCCTTCGACCTACTCGGCCATCTCTCCCTGTGTAAAAGGACTTACAGCTATACTTGATTCGGACAACAAATGCAAGATTTTTCTGGCTGTGCGGTGCTATGGGCTAACTTTTAGCGACCTTTTTTGAGATCAACAAGAATTAATTTGGCTACGGCTTTCAAGGTTTCAAAAACGCCTTCTCCGGTTGAGGCACAGGCCTCAAAATCAGGTACATTCGTGGGGTTCAGCTCCCTGCGTAGCTCATCAACAGAAACAGCATTGGGAAGGTCTCGCTTATTGTACTGGACTACGTAGGGCAGCTTGTCGAGGTCATAGCCCTGTTCTTTCAGGTTGTGACGAAGGTTGTCGAGTGACTCGATGTTGGCATCCATTCGTTCTTCCTGAGAGTCTGCGACAAAGACAATACCGTCAACTCCTTTAAGGATCAGTTTGCGGGAAGCGTCATAAAAGACCTGTCCTGGTACCGTGTACAGGTGAAAGCGGGTTTTGAAGCCTCTGATCTCGCCAAGTGCCAAAGGCAGGAAGTCAAAGAAGAGGGTTCTTTCTGTCTCCGTTGCCAGGCTGATCATCTTGCCCTTGGCCTCTGGGGCTGTTTTAGCGTAAACATGCTGTAAATTAGTGGTTTTACCGCAAAGACCTGGTCCGTAATAGACAATTTTGCAGTTTATCTCGCGTGAAGCATAGTTGATGAATGACATTGCAGCGTACCTCGGCGGAACTGGTTAGCTGAACAGGTTGTCGATATCGTCGGCCGTGATTTCAGCAAAAGGAAATGAAGTGCCTGACTTGACTTTCTCATCCGACTTCTTCATCAGCTTTTCAAAGATTACAGACAGTTCTTCAGAGGCCTTTTTGACCCGTAACCTTACCAGCCCGAGCGAAGAACGATTATCAAACAACACAACCAGAATGACGCGGCCACCAACAATGGAAATATGTAGGTTGTCTTTTTCTCCTTCGTGGAAGAGGATGGAGAACTCTTTTTCGCCGATCAGTTTTGCAAGGCCGCCAGTTGCGGCAATGTTGCCTGCCGTTAGTGATGCAAGTGACGTCGTGTCAAACCGCTCAGTCTCGCCGACTCCGGAAATCAACTGGCCGTTTTTGTCGACAAGGAAGATGACCTTTGAGTTTGAATCTTTGAGGAGTCGCTCAATGACAATATTGATTTCCTGAAACTCTTCATCATACATGACCATCTGCGAGTTGGACATGCGAATCTCCTTATCTGCCAGCAACGAGTCGGCTGTGTAACACAACCACCGAATTTGTATAGCAGAACAGTGCTTCTGATTCAAGCTCATTTAACCGCGGATCTGTTGTTAAGGCAGGCTGTTTCAGGACGCTCTTGAGTTTTGGGCTAATATCAAATACGATGACGAAACTGAGTACAGAAACTGGAGGCTGCATGGCATCTGACTATATACCTAAATGGATTGCTTGGGAGACAACGCAAAAGTGTAACCTGCGTTGCGTGCATTGTCGCTGTTCCTCTGAGTCAACTTCCTCAGAAGGAGACTTTACAACCGACGAAGGTAAGCGGTTGCTCGAAGAGATTGCGGCATTTTCTAAGCCGGTGGTGGTGCTTTCGGGTGGCGAGCCGTTGATGCGTCCGGATATCTTTGAGCTGGCAGAACATGGGACCTCGCTCGGCCTGAGGATGTGCATGGCAACCAACGGGGCGCTGGTCACTGATGAGGTCTGTCATAAGATGAAGCAGGCCGATATCAAGATGGTGTCGCTATCGCTGGATGGTTCGACTGCGGCTGTACATGATGATTTTCGCCAGTGTGTCGGTGCGTTTGAGGGGGTTGTTCGCGCAGCAGACGCGTTTCGGCGTAACGGTCAAAAATTTTTGATCAATTCATCGTTTACTAAGCGTAATCAGCATGACATCGCTGAAACCTTCAAGCTTGCCAAGTCCCTTGGGGCAACAGCATGGTATATGTTCATGATCGTGCCGACCGGGCGCGGCGAAGAGATTATGAACGAACTGATCAGCAAAGAGGATTACGAGGAGATACTGGAGTGGCACTACCAGCAGGAGAAGCTGGAGGATGATATACTGATGCGTCCCACCTGTGCACCTCACTACTATCGTTTTGTGCCTCAACGGGCAAAACAGGAAGGGGTCAAGTTTGAGCGCAGAAGCCTCACCTTCTCAACGGGTGGCGGGAAAGGCTGTATTGCCGCACAAAGTATCTGTCTGATTGACTGTTTTGGTAATGTCAAACCCTGCTCGTACTTTCACCGGGTGGCTGGAAATGTTAAGACAACCCCCTTCCGGGAGATCTGGGAGAATTCGGAGATATTTAAGGATCTACGTGATTTCAAGGCGTATAAAGGGAAGTGTGGGGAATGCGAGTTTATTAATGTCTGCGGAGGCTGCCGGGCCAGGGCTGATGCGGTCTATGGTGACTATATGGCTGAAGAGCCATTCTGCAACTACGTGCCAATTCGATTGCAGAAATAAATTCATGTTGACAGGCGTCGCGACTACGGCTATAAACAAAAGCTCTTCGCCCAGATAGCTCAGTAGGTAGAGCAGTGGACTGAAAATCCACGTGTCGCTGGTTCGACTCCGGCTCTGGGCACCATCAAAATCAAAAGGGTTACGCTGACAAGCGTAACCCTTTTTCTGTATGACAATCTACACATGCGCCAGTGACATGATTTACAGCCCTGCGGGAGGCTGCTCGTTGCGGTAAAATGGTATCCAGCCCCTAACCTAGCAGATAAACAGCGTCCGTGATGTCAGAGGCAGCTGCTCAGTCGGCAGATCCCACCTTCTGCAGTATGCCAATGAAAAGTGTCGTCTCATGCGCCGTTAGAGGGCAGGCTGCGCCCGCACTGGGTGTGAGAACGATCTGCAGGTTGACACTCCAGTCGTCAATGGTAATCTTAGCACGAGCAGCAGCTAAAGGGGGGTACGTAAATGCCAAAAAGATGCCTGATTCTGTTCTTGGTTCTGTTTGTCTTGTCTCCATCCCTCTCGTGTGCCCGGGGTGCGATTGCTGTTGATGACAGCCGGGGAGAGGGGGCGCTTATATCTGCCATAGTGGTTGGGGCCTCTTCTGATAATGAAGCAGCTAAGGCAGCGCTCGCAAAATGTATCTCCAAGGGCGGGACCAAGTGTCAGGTGCTGCAGACTTTTGAACGGTGTGGTGCTGTTTCCGCCTCGAGCAAGTCATATGGAATCGGTTGGGGTATCAGGGGGAGAGATGCGCGGATAATGTCGCTTCGCAACTGTGGGAGTGATGAATGTAGTGTGGTTGACAACCAATGTGAAGATTACTGACCTCCTTTCGCCTTGCTGCGTCGGGTAGCGCCAGCGCAGTAGGAAAATCCTCCTTATACAACGCGTGATGCCGTGTAGGAGGTTATGGGGCTGTCAGGTTCTCCAAAGATCAAAAGCCACGATTGCTCGTGGCTTTTGTGTTTCACCGAACTCAGCCGGATTTAATTATGGCGGAGAGGTAGGGATTCGAACCCTAGGTACCTTGCGGTACAACAGATTTCGAGTCTGTCACCTTCGACCACTCGGACACCTCTCCTGAAAAAACCGGCCTGATTGCTCAGGCCGGTTTGTCTATACATCATACCGCTGAAAAACTCAACCCTGTCATTGGTCGCTACGCCTTTTGCGGCGCAGTGCAGCAAAAAAATCAGAGAGCATGCGTGAGCATTCCTGCCGGCGGATGCCGCTGACAAGTTCAAAGCGGTGATTGAGGCGTGGGTCATTGGAAAGGTCGTAGAGAGAGCCGGCAGCGCCGGCCTTGGGATCATGGCAGCCGAAGACCACCGTGGGGATGCGTGCCAGCAGAATGGCCCCCATGCACATCAGGCAGGGCTCAAGGGTGACGTATAGCGTGGTCTCAAGCAGGCGCCAGTTCCCCAGTTTGCGTGCTGCCTTGCGGATGGCCAGCAGCTCGGCATGGGCAGCGGGGTCCTGTTTGGCCTCACGCAGGTTATGGGCACGGGCAATGATTCGATTGTTCTGAACAATTACGCAGCCGATCGGTACCTCGGCAACCGCCTCAGCCTTGCGGGCCTCGGCGATTGCCTTGTCCATCCAGTAGTCATGGGTACGTTGCACCTAGCTTTTCCCCATCATGCCCCGTATGGCAGCAGGGAGGTCTGCCGGCAGCATGACCATCTTCGAGTTTTGAGACGTTGCCATTTTTTGAATTGCGCTGATGTAGCGATCGCCAAGCAGAAAGAGGGTCGGCAGGTCACGGTCCTTGACCGATTCGCTGATGTCCGAAATTGCACGTGCCGAGGCCTGTGCCAGGCGGACCTGGGCTTCTGCCTCACGCTTGGCAGCCTCAAGCTTTCCATCCGCCTCGCGGATCATCGCTTCGCGCTTGCCTTCTGCCTCAAGGATGGTGGCCTGCTTGAAACGGTCGGCACTGGCCTGCTGCTCCATCGCCCGCTGCATCGATTCTGAAGGTTTGATGTCCTGAATTTCAACGGACTGGACATAAATACCCCAGTTGGCGACCTCTTTGGCAATGTTTTCCTGCAGGCGTGCCTTGATATGCTCGCGCTCCGACAGGGCGTTGTTAAGATCCATCTGGCCGATAATGGCCCGTAAGGAGGTCATCACCAGATTCTGGATGGCATATTCATAGTTCTGGATCTCGTAGACGGCGCGGGTGGGGTCCGTTACCTTGATAAAGGCCACGGCGTTGGTGATGATAACCGCATTGTCCTTGGTGATGACCTCCTGCGAGCCGATTGAGAGCACGTCCCCCTTGGTGGAAACCCGGTAGGAGACATTGTCGATGTAGGGAACAATAAAGTTGAGTCCCGGTTTTAACGCCTTATGAAACTTGCCAAGCCGTTCAACCACCCATTCCTGACCCTGTGGGACCGTTTTGACCCCCGCAAAGATGGTGGCGGCAACAACAATAAACAGGACGGCTACAACGAATAGTGCTGGCATCTCTTCCCCCCTAAAATTTCCGTACTTTTAGAATCTGGCCTTCGATATCTTCAACAATGACCGTATCGCCGACATTCAGCGGTTCTTCGGCAAAACAGGCCCATTCATCTGCACCCAGTATGGATATCCTGAACCTGATCCTGCCTTTGGCGTAGCTGTCAGGTGTGCCTTTGATGATAATGCCGGTTTCACCGATGATCCCTTCCTTTGAAAGTCCGGCATGGGTCCGGTCTCCCTTGGGCTTGAGATATTTAAACCACATCACGGTAAAGGCCACCGAGGCCAGCGCCCAGAGCAATACCTGCAGCCAGTCCGGCAGTGAAGGGAATACGGCGACCAGGATACCGACCAGCAGGGCACCCAAACCAAACCAGATAATGGTAAATGAGGGAATTACCAACTCAAGCCCAATCAGTATGAAGCCGGCCAGTACCCAGTACCACCACTCGATTTTCATTGTGCCTCCCTTGTGTGAGCCGCTTGTCGGACAAAAGTATAGCAGAAGATTTCCGCTTGAAAAGTAACTACACCAGAGTAGTCAAAAAATATTTGCATTCTTCAGACGCTGATGAAATAATAACATTACTAGGAAGGAGGTGCATTATGGACGTTAGTTCAATAGCAGGTGCAGCCAGTCTTATGAAGTCGTCGCAGACCCAGCAGGCGTTATCGGCATCAATGATCAAGCAAAACGCTGATGCACAGAATCAGATTGCTTCCATGATCCAGAACAATGCCAAGCAGGCACCGCAAGCGGTGAAAAGTCCTGATTATGGGTTTTCTACCTACGCCTGACAGTTTTCAGTATATCTGAGCAGAAAGCCGGAATAACACCGTTGACTCCTGAAGCAAGATTGTTTCAGGAGGCTTTTTTTGCTGTTTTTTCTGCGTAACGATGGCTGGATAGGGGACTGTTGTGCTATGAACATAGAGGCACAGGTATAAAGCCAAAAGGGAGTGCAGGATGAAAAAGAAGGTACTGATCGGTCTGCTTGCTGTTCTGCTGCTGGGGGGGCTGGCTGTGACGGTTATACGCCGTACGCAGGCTGTCAACGGGGGGCTGAAGTTAACCGGTACGATAGAAACCACCACGGTGGCGGTCTCATTCAAGGTGCCGGGCCGCCTGAAAGAGCGGCTGGTGGATGAAGGGCAGCAGGTCAGGTCAGGCCAGATTGTGGCACGGCTGGAAGATGACGAGCTGAAGGATGAACGGATGCTCCGTGCTGCGGATCAACAGGCCGCCCAGGCCACCCTGGCCGATCTGAAGGCCGGTAGCCGCCAGGAGGAGATTGCTGCCGCTGCTGCCACTCTGGCACGCCTGAAGGCTGAGTCAGACCGGGCTGGCCAGGATGCGCTGCGGGCCGATGCGTTGTTTAAAAAAGAGGTGATCCCCCGCAAGGAGTGGGATGCAGCCCGGGCTGCCAGGGATGCTGCCGCTGCGGCGGTGCGTGAGGCAGAGCAGCGCCTGCAACTTGCCAAGGCCGGTCCCCGGCCCGATGCGGTGCGGGCCGCTCAGGCCCGCCTGGAAGGGGCAACGGCATCCCGTTCACTGGCCGATATCCGCTTGTCCCAGGCGGTGCTGGCCGCTCCGCTCAACGGTACGGTGCTTGCTAAACATGCCGAGCCGGGTGAGCTGCTGGCTGCCGGCAGCCCGGTGATCACTGTGGCCCGTCTCGACGAGGTCTGGGTGCGGGCCTTCCTGCCGGAGCCCCAGTTGGGCAAGATTAAGCTGGGTCAGCAGGTTTCCGTCAGCAGTGATACCTGGAAGGGGCGCACCTATCAGGGCACGGTCAGCTTCATAGCCTCCGAGGCCGAATTCACCCCGCGCAACGTACAGACCGAGGCTGAACGGGTCAAGCTGGTCTATCGTATCAAGGTCACGATTGCCAATCCGAAGCAGGAACTGAAGCCGGGCATGCCGGTGGATGCGGTGATTACGATGCCATAATCCAGCGCTACCGGCGTTGGTTCGTCGAAAACTCCTCGACATAGCGCTTAACTATGCCTGCGTCGATTGCTCCTCACCGCCTTGGTATCATCTGAATTCTGACATCGCCTGGACTGGTCTTGATGAATGCTATTGAACTCTCCAATCTCACCAAACGCTTTGGCGCACTGACCGCTGTGGATGGTCTTGACCTTAGCATCCCCAAGGGTGAGCTGTTCGGTCTGGTCGGATCAGATGGCGCCGGCAAGACCACCACCCTGCGGATGCTGACCGGGGTACTGGATGCCGGCAGCGGTGATGCCACGGTGCTGGGTTTTCCCTGCCATGACCTGGAGCCGGTCCGTTCCCGGATCGGCTATATGAGCCAGCGCTTCGGGCTTTACCCTGATCTGACTGTGATGGAAAATATCCGCTTCCACGCAGATATTTTCGGTGTTCCCAAGGCCGAATGGACCGCCCGGGCCGAGCGGTTGCTGGCGATGAGCGGCTTGACTCCCTTCACCAAACGCAGGGCCGGGGCGTTGTCCGGCGGGATGAAGCAGAAGCTGGGGCTGTGCTGCGCCCTGATCCACACCCCCCAAGTGCTGTTTCTGGATGAGCCGACCAACGGCGTCGATCCGGTTTCGCGCCGCGATTTCTGGCGCATCCTTGACACCCTGCTGGCGGAAGGGGTTACCATCATGGTAGCCACCGCCTATCTGGATGAGGCCGAGCGCTGCCACCGGGTGGGGCTGTTGCACCATGGCAGGCTGTTGGCCTGCGACCGGCCGCAGAACCTGAAAGCGCTGGCAGATCCGGCCATCCAGAATCCGACTCTTGAGGATGTCTTTATCACAGTGCTGGGAAAAGGGGCCGATACTGCGGTCAGGCGGCGTCCTGCGCCGGAACTGCACGCAGCAGCCCCGGCAGTGACGCTTGCCGGTCTGACCCGTTGCTTCGGCGATTTCGTGGCGGTCAACAGCATCAGCCTGACCGTGCCCAAGGGGGAGATCTTCGGTTTCCTGGGCCCCAACGGGGCCGGTAAATCCACCACCATCCGGATGCTGTGCGGTATCCTGGAGCCGAGCAGCGGCAACGGGATGGTGGCCGGTTTCGATGTTGCCGGTCAGGCCGAGCTGATCAAGGAGAACATCGGCTACATGAGTCAAAAGTTCTCGCTCTACGAAGACCTGACTGTGGCAGAGAATATTGCCTTTTACGGTGGCATCTACCGTTTGCCTGCAAAAGAACTGGCCGAACGGGCTGATTGGGTCATTGAGATGGCCGGACTGACTGAACGTCGCAATTCCAAAGCCGGTGAACTCTCCGCCGGCTGGCGGCAGCGCCTGGCCCTGGGCTGTGCCCTGCTGCACCGCCCGCCGATCATCTTTCTGGATGAACCGACCGCCGGGGTCGATCCACTCAACCGCCGCCGTTTCTGGCAACTGATTCACAACCTGGCTTCCGAAGGGGTGACGATCTTCGTGACGACCCACTACATGGACGAGGCTGAGTACTGCGACCGGCTGGCCCTGATCTACCGGGGTGAGCTGGTGGCAGTCGGTACACCGTTGGAGCTGAAGCGGCAACAAGCCGTGGACGGTCTGCTGCCCAGCCTGGAGCAGGTCTTCATCGACCTGATCGAGCAGCGGGACGCGCAGGAAGGAGGAACCTGATGAACTCTGTGTCCTCTGTGGCAAACGCCTCTCTGCGGCGGATCAGCGCAGTGGGGCGCAAGGAATTTCTGCATGTGCTGCGGGACCCGCGCAGTCTGGCGCTGGGTATTCTGATGCCGCTGATCATGTTGTTTCTGTTCGGCTACGCCCTGACTCTGGATGTGGATCGGGTACCACTGGCGGTCTGGGACCAGAGTGGTACCAGCCAGAGCCGGGAGCTGATCAGCAGGTTTGAGGGCTCGCGCTACTTCTCACTTCGCTCCCATGCCCTGTCCTACGCCGACCTGGAACGGGCGGTGGACCGGCGTGAGGCGTTGATCGCCCTGGTGATCCCGCCTGATTTTGCCAACCGGCTGGAGACCGGGGACAGCCCAAGCCTGCAGGTGATCCTGGACGGCAGCGACCCCAGCACCGCCACCATCGCCCAGGGCTATGCCGAGGCGATCATACTGACCTGGTCGCGCCAGATAGTTATCCAGCAGTTGCAACGTAACTATACGAAACAAACCGTTATAGTGAGGTCAGAGGCGGTCGGAGAAGCAGGCGGCGAGGAGGGGGCGACGCAGGCGTACCGAGCAGCACGTCGAGGAGGACCCGACGAAGCCAACGAACGTATCCGGCCGGATATGGCCTCACCACAGCTTGAGATCAGGCCCCGAGTCTGGTTCAACACCGACCTGGTATCGAGAAACTTCATCTTCCCTGGCCTGATCCCGGTGATCATGATGATCGTGGCGGCGCTGTTGACCTCGCTCAGCATGGCACGGGAGTGGGAGACCGGCACCATGGAGCAGATCGTGACCATGCCGGTGCGCAAGTGGGAGCTGATCATCGGCAAGCTGGCCCCCTATTTCTGCATCGGGGTGGTGGACCTGCTGCTGTCGGTGGGGGTCGGTTATTTCGTGTTCAGTGTGCCGTTGAAAGGCAGTCTGCTGCTGCTCTCTGCCCTGTCGCTACTGTTCCTGGTGGGGGCGCTGGCAGTGGGGATGCTGATCAGCATCATTGCCAAGAGCCAGCTGCTGGCCAGTCAACTGGCTCTGTTGGTGACGGTGCTGCCTGCCTTTCTGCTGTCCGGTTTCATCTTTCCGCTGGAGAACATGCCGGCCCCGATCCAGGCGGTCAGCCATATCGTGGTGGCCCGCTACTTTGTCAACATCCTGCGAGGGATCTACCTGAAAGATGTCGGGCTAGGGGTACTCTGGCCCCAGGCCCTGTTCCTGCTGGGCTTCGCCCTGTTGATTTTGGGGATCTCTGTGCGCAGGTTCAAGAAGAAGCTGGGGTAGTCATGTTCGAACGTCTGAAAGCGATGCTGATTAAAGAGTTCATCCAGACCTTCCGCGACCCGCGGATGCGGGTGGTGCTGTTTATCCTGCCGATGGTGCAGACCGTGATCTTCGGCTATGCGGTCAATATGGATGTGCGCAAGATCCCCACGGCAGTGATCGACCGCGACAACTCCCCTCAAAGCCGTGAGCTGCTGCAGGTGCTGTTCGCCTCGGGGCACTTCCGTGACAGTATCCGGCTTGAGAACGAGCAGCAGGCCGCCCGGCTGCTGGATAGCGGCAGTGTGCGGGTGGCACTGGTGATCAACCACGGCCTGGCCGGGCAGTTGGGAGCGGGCAAGGCCGCCACCGTGCAGGCGTTGGTGGATGGTTCCGACTCAAACACCGCCGGGGTGATCCTGGGCTATCTCTCCCGCTTTGCCGAGGCTCAGAACATCAGGCTGCTGACGGAACAGACCGGTCGCAGCGGCTTTCCGTTGCTGTCCGGTGCGGTGCGGATGGAGGCTCGGGCCTGGTTCAACCCCGATCTGGCCAGTCCGCCGTTCTATGTACCGGCAGTGATCGCCAATATCCTCTACATCATCACCATGCTGCTGTCTGCCATGGCGGTGGTGCGGGAAAAGGAGATCGGCACCATTGAGCAGGTGATCGTAACCCCGATCCGTAAATACGAGTTCATTCTGGGCAAGACCCTTCCGTTCGTACTGATCGGCTATGCCAATGTCTTCCTGATCAGCCTGGTGGGCTGGCTGGTGTTCCGGGTGCCGGTGCGGGGCAGTATTACGCTGCTGATCGTGGCCACCGGCCTGTTCCTGATGAGCTCGCTGGGGACCGGCCTGTTCCTCTCCACCATCAGCCAGACCCAGCAGCAGGCCAAGATGTCAGCCTTTTTCATTATCTTTATCGCCATGTTGCTGTCCGGCTTCGCCTTTCCGGTGGAGAACATGCCGCTGCCGGTGCAGTGGCTGACCCAGATCAACCCGGTGCGCTGGTTTATGGAGATCATCCGTGGGCTGTACCTGAAGGGGGTGGGGCTGGCGATCCTCTGGAAACAGTTCGGGATGCTGCTGGTGATCGGTTCAGTGGTGCTGGGGGTGGCGGTGGCGCGCTTCAGGAAGACCGTCGGATGACTTTGTTCTGGTTGACAAGCCGTCCTTGACTCGTTAAGGTCGCCCAGCCACTAGGTATCAAATGCAACGAGGTGAAGAATGAAAAAGATGGTGATCTGCCTGCTGGTCTTGAATGCGCTACTGTGGCATGCCCCGGCCCGGGCTGCTGAGCTGGATCCTAAGAAACAGGCCGAGTTGCTGGAGAAGATTCAGAAGCTGGAACAGCAGATCGCCGAGCTGACCGCTTTAAAGCTGAAAAAACAGACTTTGCCGGTCAAGCGGGACCAGTGTATGAAGGTGGTCGGTGTCGAGAGTTACTGTACCTGCGTGGTTGAGAAACTGCCCGCTGCGGTTGACTACCGTCAGTTTGTACAGGTGCTGCTGACCCCGTCAAAGGAGTTGGGGTATGACGCCATGTCGGCAGAGCAGAAAAAGGATATTGATCTCGCCCTGGTTGCCTGGGCCAAATGTGTTGATTACAAGGGGCCCAAGGGGGCAGGATTTATTGACAGTCTGATGAACCGCGAGACCTTGTTTTAGGCGCTGTTGGTTGTTAATGGCCTGTTGCCAAACAAAAAGGGGATACCGGTTTCCGGTATCCCCTTACTGGTAGATGGGACAGGGCCGAGTCTATTTCTGGTAGCCCAGCTTGGTGGAGATCTCTTCTGCTGCCTTGGTTGCCAGCGGGATCAGTTCTTTGGCGATCCGCTCATCCGAAAAACGCATGGATGGGCCGGAGATGCTGACCGCTCCAATGATCCGGCGGGTATAGTCACGGATCGGGGCGCTGACGCATTTAACCCCTTCATCAAGCTCTTCGTTGTCAATGGCAAAGCCCTGTTCTGCAATCTCGGCCAGCTGTTTTTTCAGTTCTTCCCGGTCTCCGATGGTGTTGGCAGTAAACTTCTGCAGTTCGCGGTTCGGCAGGTAGTGGTCGATCTCGTCGCTGCTCATATAGGCGATCTGCACCTTGCCGGCTGCGGTGCAGTAGGCAGGCAGACGGGACCCGACTCTGGGGACAACCCGGACGGTCATGCTGGTTTCAACGCTGTCCAGATAAATGATGTGGAAATCTTTCAGTACCGCCACATAGGTGGTTTCGTTGCAGGTCCTGACCAGGTCTTCAATGACCGGTTTTGATTGACGCAAAAGCCCCATCTGTTTGATAAAGGTTTGTCCCAGTTCCAGGGTTTTCAGGCCAAGCCGATAGTTTTCGGTTACCTTGTTTTGCTCAATATAACCACGTGATTCGAGGGTTGCCAGCAGGCGGAAGACGTTGTTTTTGTGAAGTTTCAGCCGTTTCGAAAGTTCTGTGACGCCCAGCTCGTCGGTCTCCCCGTGGAACTGCTCCAGCAGGTCAAGGGCGTGGGATACTGCCTGAATAAGATATTCTGATTTTTCTTTTTTTGCCATTTGTGTGGTTCCTGAGGGGCATGGTGTGGAGTTTGTTGTAACTTAACATACTGTTAGGACTATTATATAGAATCTTGTTTTATAATTGTCAAGTATGAATAATTGCATTATATTTTTATCGTAACGTCTGTGCTTGCGATATACGATCTGCCTAAAAATAAAACAAAGCGGAGCAGACATGCTGAACTTGAGAAAGAAAATTCTGGTGGCAATTGACGGTTCGCCGTACTCGGACAAGGCGGCTGAAGAGGCGGTTCGGATGGCGGCAGGTAATCGCAGCCAGTTCAAAAGCAAGGTCTTTGCCCTGTTGGTGGTACCCAATGCCCAGAGTTCCAGCTATTCTGATTTCGTACCGGTCAAGCCGTTGACCGAGACCGAACAGTGGGATGAGCTGCGTAAGCGGATCTTCTATATTGTCGAAAAGTCTGCTGCCGAATACGATGTGCCCCTTGAGATGATTGTTGAGGCAGGTGAACCGGCGGAAAAGCTGGTGGAATTTGCCAGGCAGGAGGGAGTGGACGTGATCGTGATCGGCAGTTCCGGTAAAGGTTTTCTGGAGCGTCGTCTGAAGGGCTCTGTCTCCCGCCGGGTGGCTGAGCTGGCACCCTGCTCGGTGTATCTGGTGCGGGCATAAACCGTCTCGATCCCACTGGCTGCCCCGGTGTCCGGTCTTTAAGTTTTTTGGTATTTTCGCATGTTTGTAGCTTGTTTGGCTGGGGTCTCCCCGTATCTACATTCTGAAAGGTGTTGTGATGTCCCGTTTTGTGCTTGTTCTGGTTGTGCTGCTTTCCCTGTCCTGTCCCGCTTTTTCTTCCGTAGCTCCTGACGTCTCTGTCCCGATCCTGCTCTACCACCGCTTTGGTCCCACCGTGGCCGATGGCATGACCATCACCACCCCGGTTTTTGAATCCCATATGAAGTATCTGCATGACAACGGCTACAAGGTGATCCCGCTGCGCCAGCTGGTCCTGTGGTATCAAGGTAAAGCCGCGGCCCCCAGGCCAAAATCCGTGATCATTGTCGAGGATGATGCCCATAAGACGGTCTACAGCGACATGCTGCCGATCATCAAGAAATACCGCTACCCGGTCACGATCTTTGTCTACCCGTCGGCCATCTCAAATGCCAAGTACGCCATGACCTGGGATCAGCTGCGCGAGCTGAAAAAAACCGGGCTGTTTGATATCCAGTCCCACACCTACTGGCACCCCAACTTCAAACGTGAAAAGCGGAAGCTGGCTCCGGCTGCCTATGACAAGCTGGTGCTGGAGCAGCTGCTGAAGTCCCGTAAAAAGCTGGAGCAGGAGGTGGGTGGACCGGTTGACCTGCTGGCCTGGCCGTTCGGCATCTACGATGAACATCTGTTGCAGAAGGCCAGGGAGGCCGGCTTTGTCAGTACCTTCTCCATTGAGCGCCGCCATGCCACGGCCCGGGAGAAGCAGCTGATTCTGCCCCGTTACCTGCTGGTGAATGCCGATAAGGAAAAGGCCTTTGCGCAGCTGATGCAGGGGAATGCGGTGAAGAGGAATGTGGCCTATTAGAAAACGGCTGCGGAGGCCGGCTCTGTGTATGGCAACCAGCCTTCTTCATCCGCTTTCGCCTGTGGCACACTGCCGTTATAAGGTACGGACTGCCAGCCTATGACCCGGGACAAACCCGCCCAAAAACATCCCTGCCCGGACTGCCGCTTCTGCCAGTGGTGCTCTGATGAGCGTTGCAGTCTGTGCCTCAGAAAAGACTGCTGCCGCAAGCAGTTGTCGCTGCAGGAACAGATTGCGCTGTATGAAGAACTGAACCGGAAGCAGGAGTAGCCATCTGACAGTGTTACGTCCCCGTGATGGTCAGACCTTCAGCTCTGCAAGAAAATCAGCCATGTTCCTGACATCCTGCAGCTCCCGGAATTCCCGGTAGTCGTCAATGCCGTCCGGATCAAGGCCGCGGTAGTAGCGCGGTCTGGCGCTCTTCAGACCCAGAAGAACCTTGCCGGTGGCATAGCTTGTATCTGAAAGCCTGTCCGCCTTGAACTTCAGGCCAAGCACGATGCTGAACCCCAGCTGGAACAGCCGCTTCAGGTGTTCACCGCTAAGGACCTCCACCCCCTTGGCCTCATCCCCCCGGCAGAGCTGCTCCAGAGCGATGTTCAGGTAGCCGTACACCCTTGCAATGACTGATTTCATCTGGTCCGTGTCGCCCAGGTGGGCCTGGTCTGCCACCAGGGCCGTATTGACGAGGTAACTCAGCTCCATCTGGAAGAGCTCCGAGTCCGTCAGCAGCATCACCCGTTCCAAAAAAGTCGTGCCGGTCAACAGGGGCCCGGGCAGCGTACCCGCTTCACCGGCCTGTATCAGCAGCTTGGTATGGCCGGGGACAAAGCTCTCCGGGTTGATGCGGGAATAGAGCTCCAGCGCCTCATTATGGGGGGGGAAGCCCAGCTCGGCCAGGCGTCCTGATTTCAGGTGATAGCACTCCTCTTCCGATTCGATATCGATCTCGCCGCTGACGCTCTCCATCAACGCCACATACAGCGGATTGTCAAAGCGACAGACCAGCTCAAGAAAGGCGCCGATTACCGGGGCATGCTTGGGGTTCTTGAACTTGATCAGGAACAGATCATCAAAGGTATGATCCCAATCGGTCTGGCGCTCTTCATCGCTATTGAGATCACCGACCCCTCCTGTGACAATCAGCTCCCTGCCCAGCAACAGGGAAAGCAGGTTAAAATCCAGATGGGGCAGCAGTTCCAGAAAATGCTCATCAGACCCCTGAATGAGATAACCGAGATATTCGACCGCCTTGTCCTCTTCAAAGTTCCAGCCCTTCCAGAGTTCCATGTCCAGAATAAAGATACACTGACGTGGGTTTGCCACCCCCAGCAGCTCCAGTGCATCGGCAGCATCGATCTCCTTGAGCAGCCAGTACAACTCCTGGGGCGGCATTGCCCGCAGCAGCCTGGTGGCCTCCGGGTCTTCCAGCAGCAGCTCCACTTTGTCCCCGGGGGGCAGGCTGGCCAGATAGCTGCGTTTGTCTTCAAACGGCAGCAGATGGAACCGGTTCTGATGGTCTCCCGGGTCGTTGCCTGTCTTCACTGTGCTGATGCCGTGCTCCATCCGGTACTCTCCTTGATCCGCCCAATCCGTCAGGCTCTGCCACACTAGCATGAATGCACGGCATCCGTCCGAAAGAGTTTGGCCGTGATACCGGCCTGCTGTCAGGCATCCGGCCGGAAAAACAAAACGGGTGCTGCTGAGTAGCATCACCCGTTTCCGGATTGTGGTTGACTGAAGCTGTTAGTGTTATCGGGATTGAAATCCGGACCGCCTGGTCTGCAACTGCGCCATGATCTGCCCGCAGACCTCTTCCTGTGGCAGTCCGGCCGGGGTAATCGTGATATCCGCGTAGCTGCTGTAGAGCGGGCGGCGTTCCTGAAACATATCCGCAAAACTCTGTTCAGGAGGCTTTGCGAGGCCGCGGGTGCAGTAGTTGTGAATGCGTCTCTCCAGCACCGCCAGCGGCAGATCAAGAAACACCACCAGCCCATCGGACTTGAGCCGGGTCATGGCCCGCCGGCTGTAGACGGCGCTGCCGCCGGTGGCGATCACCGCATTATGCACCGTCAACTCCAGGAGCACCTGCTCCTCGGCCTGCCGCAGGGCCATATAGCCGTCCCTGTCCACAATATCCTGAAGACTGCGCTGCAGGGCGGTCTGCAGCAGGATATCCGTATCCACAAACTGCAGTGCAGCCAGCTTGGCCAGGATAACCCCCAGCGTGCTTTTGCCGGCTCCCGGCATGCCGATCAGGACGATATTTGAAGGGGGCTGGGGCATTGTGTCACTCGTTTGGTCTCGATAGCTGCATTGCAGTCAGCGGTATGTAGTCCATTGCCGTGGCACTGTCCAGTGGAAAACCGCTCTTGCCTCTCCAACAACAGGCTTCGCCAGGCTGAAGCCTTTCCCGACCTGATCAGACGGGACGGAAAATGACCGGGTCGGGGTATGTAAAGAAATTTTAATTGGCAAGAAATTTACAATTTTATTAACGCCTTGGAATTGTTTTGATTTTTTAGTTTGTTGGGCCAAGTGGCAAGAAACTTTACAGTTGCCGAAAAAGGCATACAAAATAATTGTAATGATATCAGCTGAGTAACCCTGTTTGGCAATGGCACGCTGTGTGAACTGTCTTTTCCATCACACGCCGGGGGAAGTGACAATGTCTGCAGACTCCACACAACACAGATCCCATAACGTCTGCCCTGCAGATCCCGTCGGGCATCGCTCCGCTTCAGACATGCGTATCTCACGCTTAGCTACAGCCTGATGTTCGCCGTGAGGACACCGGATTACGAGGTAAACCGCGCCTTCTGGTTTGACGGGCACTATGCAGGTAACAAGTTGTACAGTGATGAGTTTATGGTAGAAATAACACCGCCCAAGGCAGACACGGGCTGGAGTGTGAGGTATCGTTGGGGGAGTAGCGGGCAAACAATCCAGCAGGCGGTTCTATCCAGTGATGAGCAGGGCAGGGCGGTTGTATCGGTTGCATTTGCAAGCAATCAAGCGCCGGGCATTGCCGGTGTACTGCGTTTTGTTATCAGTCCTTTAAGCTAGCGGTCTTTCCATGGCGCGGCACTACTGGTACGAACGCATAGCTCTGACCATGGACACGTGTTTACCGGAGTGTAACGGGGAGTTATCTGCCGGTTGATGACCGGGGAACAACCAGATAGGAGATTCTGCTATGTACGACGTCATTTTGCACGCCTTTGACTGGCGCTACAAGGATATCGAAGCCAATGCCCAACGGATCAGGGATATAGGATTCGGTGCGGTGTTGTTTCCACCGCCGCTCTATAGCGATGAAAATGGCCCGGAGTGGTGGCAACGCTACCAGCCCAGGGATTACCGTGTGATCCGCTCGTATCTTGGGCGCAAGGCAGATCTCAAGCGTGCTGTTGACGCGCTTAAGAAGTGCGGGGTGCGGGCCTATGCGGATGTGGTCTTTAATCACATGGCCAACGAGAGCCGCAGAGATCGCTTCAATTTCCCGGGCGAAGCAGTGCTGCAACGGTACACAAGCGTAAAAGAAAGTGCGGGATTCAAGGAAGATTGCCTGTACGGCGACCTGAACGAGGGGCTGTTCTCACCGGATGACTTCAACAAGTTCGGCGATATCAGTAATTATAACAATCCGTGGGAAGTCGTGGAAGGCAGCCTTGGTGGGCTGCCTGATCTTGAATTCTGTGACAAGGTGGTGCAGCAGCAGCGTGAGTGCCTGAGTGCGCTGAACGGGCTTGGCTTTTCCGGTTATCGGATCGATGCCTTGAAGCATCTGCCGGTTGCCCATCTGGAGGCGGTATTTGAAACGGAAGGAATGCAGGACAAGTTCGTTTTTGGCGAGGTTCTGACCTTCAATGATAATCAGGAAGCCACGTTCCTCTGGCCGGTGATGAAAACGACCGATTTTCCCTGCTACGACTTTGTGTTGCAGGAAACCCTGCGCAAGGCATTCGCGCCATCAGGCAGCATGCGTGAACTGGTGGACCCCGCCGCCTTGGGTCAAGCCCTGCCCTGGTACCGGGCGGTGACGGTGGCCGTTACCCATGACATCCCCAACAACGATGGTTTCCGCGGGGTCTTACTGGAGCCCCAGGATGAATACCTGGCCCATGTCTACCTGATGGGGCGGGACGGTGGGGTGCCGTTGGTCTATTCCGACAACAACCAGAGCGCCGGCCGTTATCCCGAAGACAGAGACCGCTGGGCCAATGCCTGGCAGCGCCACGATATTACCGCCATGATCCGCTTCCATAACGCCGTGCATGGCACGCCTCAGCGTGCCCTGTACGAGGCGGATGGGTTTCTGGTCTTTGCACGGGGAGATCGTGGCATCGTCGCCATCAACAAGACCAGCGAGTGGCAGCACCCGGTCATCTGGACCCGGGGAGTGCGGCAGGGAAAATACCGCTGCCAGATTCACGGCCACGAAATGAACGTGACCGGCGATACTTTCGTCTTTGCCATTCCACCCCGCGAGGCGCAGATGTGGCTGTATTCGGGGGATTGAGTCCGTGGGGTCCGGAAAGGCGCAAAAAGCCGTTGACGATGCTGCTGTCCGGTTGCTGATCAAGAAAAAAGCTCAACAAGATGCTGATGAGGTGAAAAAATGAGCGTTTATCTAACCATGCTGCAACAACTCAAACACACCAACAAACAGTTTGTGGCGGCCTGCAACGGAACTGAAAAGCTTGTGACTATTACCAATATTACTGACGATGCTGTGACCCTGGAAGGGGTAGATTCCAGTTGCCGCTATGATCTGCATTTTACACAGGTTGTGATTGTCGGCGTAAAAAGCTCCTGAATAATTTTGGGTCGAAATTTGTTGAATTTTTTTGATGGGGAAGCGCAAATAGCCTCAGTTGAACCGCTCGTACCGGCAACAACCCTGTACTAAAAAGGCAAGCTGTACGAGTTAGCGTTGACATCGGTGCAGCCCGACCCGGAAAAACCATTTTGATGAACAGGGCTAGCCTGATCAGCGCTTACACCGCTAGTCCTTAAGAGAGGAGAGGTGGCTACAATTTGGATAACCTATACTTGGACAGATAATGCTGACAATGATGTTGATTTCGTTGCTCGTGAACTGTGAAAAAGTGGTCTTGCGGTGAAGCTCAAAAGATAGAATATTGCAGCGGGTAAGCGGCTTTGGGAGCAGATTGAAAATTTTATAACAAACAAAGGTTTTTTGTGGGACAGCATGAAAGAATAAAAGCGGGTGCAACCATGATGGTCGCACCCGCTTTTTAGTGAAAAGTTTTAAAGCGAAGAACTACAGCAGCTTGATCCCGGCCAGTTCCTTGGAGCGCTTGACCGCCGCATCCACGGCATCCATCAGCAGGCCATGCAGACGGCCGTTTTCAAGGGTATGCAGGGCGGCAATGGTGGTGCCGCCGGGGGAGCTGACCCGGTCTCGCAGCACAGCCGGGTGTTCGTTGCTCTGCTGCAGCAGCTGGGCCGAGCCCAGTACGGTCTGGACAGCCAGGCCGGTGGCAACATCGCGGGGCAGGCCGTTTTTGACCCCGGCATCGGACAGTGCCTCGATGAAGGAGAAGACATAGGCCGGGCCGCTGCCGGAGACGCCGGTGACGGCATCCATCTGGCGTTCACCCACCTGGTAGACGGTGCCTACCAGGCTAAACAGTTCTTTGGCCAGGGCAAGATCGGCCTCGCCGGCCCGCCTGCCGCCGCAGATGGCGGTGGCGCCGGCCTGTACCAGGGCCGGGGTGTTAGGCATGGCCCGTACCACCCGTACACCGTTCTGGAGCGATTCTTCAATGATGGTGGTGGAGATGCCGGCCATGATGGAGAGCACCAGCTGCTGGGCGGTAATCGTATTTTCAAGGGCCGTGAGCACGCTGGCTGCCATCTGGGGCTTGATCGAGAGTACGATCAGCTCGGCCTGCTGGGCGACTTCGCTGTTCTCATCAGTGGTGCGGACCGACAGGGTTGAGGCAAGCAGGGCGCGGCGGTCCTGGACCGGGTCTGAAACAATGATGTTGCGGGGTGCCATGCCGCCGGAGATCAGGCCTTTGATGATCGCCTCTGCCATGTTGCCGCCGCCGATAAAACCTACGGTGCTGTTCAGTAACATTAGGTGTCTCCGGTTCTGCTTTCGATTGGGATTGGCTGTGCCAGTTCTGTTGCCGGCTTCTTGTCACTGGTGCTGCTCTTGGTGATCAGCATCACCCCGATACAGACCAGCGCAATACCGCCCCAGCGTAAGGGAGAAACCTCTTCGTGCAGGATATATTTTGCCAGTACCGCCACCAGCACGTAGTTGAGGGCCTGCATCGGCAGGGCCACCGAGAGGTCTTCCCAGGAAAGCACTGCCAGCCAGAGGAAGAAGAACAGCGCCAGCATGGCGGTGCCCACCACTATCTTCCATTCAGTCATGGCCCGGAAGGCCACCTCCATGATGCCGCGCAGGTTCATGGTGGAGAGGTCTCCCAGCTGTTTCATCCCTTTAGCCAGCAGGATATCGCCGACCGTACCGGCGGTGACGGCCAGCAGCATAATGACAATGGTCTTAAACATACGGTTTGGTCTCTCCGCGATAGTTAGTTAATGCAATCTCAAGCTGTTGCAGCCGTTCCCGCACCTTGGGTGAGAGCAGGGCGGCCAGTTCTTCTGCATGCTTGTAGTCCGGCATCCGGCGGCTGATCTCGGCATCCGGCAGGCAGCCGGGGTGAAAGTAGATCTCAGAGGTGCCGGGTTGCAGACGATCAAGGATGGCCAGCAGGTACGCCTCGGTCATGCAGCCGGAGTTGAGTACTCCCTTGACCTCCACCGCAGTCTCGATCTCCTGGCGTTTGAATGTGTTTTCAGCATAGTGAGCCAGGGAGCCGAAGATACCCCGCTCGATGGTTTTACCCAGCAGGCGGGAGCCATCAATCCGCAGGTTTTCAAGCAACCGCTCCCGGGTAATCCGAAAGCTGGTGATGCCGTGCAGCGGCATCAGTTCGGTCAGCAGTGTAAAAACCGTGGGGTGCATCTGGATATTGAGGTGGCCGTCAATGTGCGAAAGGGGGAGGCCGGTCTCTTTGATCTTGAGGATCTGGGCCTCGATCTCGCAACGCAGCTGCATGCGGATGGTGGGATCAAAGAACAGCTTCATCCCCACAGCCACCGGATTGTCCGGGAAGCAGCCGTTGGCGGCAACCAGGCCGGGAATCATCTCCGGCGGCAGCACCGGTCTGCCCTGTACCAGGGTCAGGTGCAGGCCGATCTGCAGGCCTGGATTACGTTTGGCAATCGCCACCGCCTCGTCAAAGGCGGCCCCGCCCGGCATCAGCGAGGCCTGGGTCAGGATGCCCTGCTGCCAGGCCTGTTCCACGGCCCGGTTGACGCCGGAGGAGAGCCCGAAGTCATCGGCATTGACAATCAGCTTTCGCAAGCCTGGCCTTGCTTCCGCTTGCGCATGTACTCCAGGTATTGCTTGCCTTCCTTGAGCAGCTTGCGGCGTTCCTCGCCATCCACGATCATCTTGCCGATGCTGCGCAGGATGTACTTGGGGCGGAAGTAGAACTTGTCGTAGAACTCCTCCACCGAGTTGAAGATCTCGGCGTTGGTCAGGTTGGGGTAGTTGATCACGCATTTCTGGTGACCGGTGCTGTCGATGAAGTCATCGGAGGCGATCCAGCCCTGCTCCTTGGCCAGGGTGTAAAACTCGGTGCCGGGGTAGGGGGAGGCCAGCGAGGCCTGAATCGAGTTCAGGTCCAGCTGCTTGGCGTACTCAATCGTCTCGCGGATGGTCTCTTTGGTCTCACCGGGCAGTCCCATGATAAAGGCGCCGTGGACGGACAGCCCAAGCTTCTTGCAATCCTTGGTGAACTGGATCGCCTGTTCCTTGGTGACCCCCTTTTTGATGTTCTTCAGGATCTGCTCGTTGCCGCTTTCATACCCGACAACGACATGGCGCAGGCCTGCCTCACGCATGACCTTGAGGGTCTCGTAATCGCAGTTGGCCCGGGCGTTGATGGTCCAGGAGATCCCCAGCGGCTTGAGCAGGTTGGCCACATTGCGGGCATGCTCCCGGCTGGCGGTGAAGGTGTCGTCGTCAAAGGAGAGCTCACGCATCTCCGGGATGTTGTCCACAATCCACTTAACCTCTTCATAGACGTTCTGCGGCGAGCGCAGGCGCATCTGACGGCCGGAGAAGGTCTGCGGCCAGAGGCAGTAGATGCACTTGGAGGGGCAGCCCCGGCTGGAGTAGATCGAGACATAGGGGTTCTTGAAGTGGGGGATCACGTATTCAGAAATCGGCAGATCACGCTTGTAGATCGGTGCCACAAACGGCAGGGCGTCCAGATCCTCAATCAGGGGACGGTCCGGGGTATGGATCGTCTTGCCGTCCTTGATAAAGCTGATACCGTCCACCTTTGACCAATCGCGCCCTTCGCACAGCTCCTTGGTGGAGTAGTCGAACTCGCCGCGGCAGACAATGTCGATGATGCCGTGGCCGGCCTTGAGCGACTCTTCCGGCAGGATCGAGACATGGGGGCCGGTCAGGACCGTGACGATATCCGGCTTTACCTCTTTGATCCTGCGGGCGGTCTCAATGTCGATTGCCAGGGTGGGGGTGGAGGTGTACATCACCACCATGTCAAATCCTTTGGCAATGGTCAGGCAGTCTTCCAGGGTGAGTTTTTGTACCGGGGCATCCACCACGCGGCTGCCTTCAATCATGCCGGCAGGAAAGCAGAGCCAGGTGGGATACCAGAATGAGGTGACTTCCCGTGAGGCCTGATAACGGGCACCGGCGCCACCATCAAAATCCTCAAAGGTAGGGGGATTGAGAAAAAGCGGTTTCATTACAACTCCTTGACTGTTGGCGAAATGATATACAATAGAGGAGTTGCCGGGTAAAAGTCAAGCATGGTACAGGGGTTGGAGGTGAAAAAGGGCAGCCGGAGGGCTGCCCTTCGGTGTTGGCGGGCGGCGGATTATTTCTTCTTTGGTTCCGGTTTGGCAGCTGCCTTGGGGTCGGCCTTTTTATCCTCTTTCTTGATCTGCTTGGCGATGATCCGGTCCTTGATCTTTTCGTAGACTGATTCCGGCAGTACCTTGCGGGAAACCAGCTGGGCCTTGTTGGCGTAGGGGCGGTTGACCACGATTTTGGCTATGTAGGCGTCGCCAAGCCCGGGGATGGCCTTCAGTTCGGCATCGCTGGCGCTGTTGATATCCACCGGCTCCTGCTTGGCAGCCGGGGCCTTGGCGTCAGCCGGTTTGGCCGGTCCGGTCTTTGCCAGGGCCTTTGCACCACCCGCGGCTTTTGGGGCCGGTTCTGCGGCAAGGCCGATGGCTGCAGAAAGGGTTAGGGCAACAACGGTGGTGATAACCTTGATCCAGAGTGTTCTCATTGCTGGTTCCTCCTTGGCATGGGGTTCTTCTGCTGCCGGTTGTAGCAGTGCCGTCCGGTGGCTGTCAATTTGATTTTATCTGAAAAGGGCCTGTTGTTTCGGACGGTTCAGGCAGGTTTTGCGGTGTGGGCCGGACCGCCTGTTTTGCGCTGCGTGGTATCTTGGTGGAATGGTGGCGGGCGTTGTTGCAATGCAGCGTTGTTGCAATGCAACGATCGCTGTTGTGTCAGTCTGGCTGGCATGTTGCAGAAAGGGGCGGCATGTTGCTGTTGCATCTGCAACGCTATCCGGGCCGGACGTCCGGTCGGCATAGTGCGGAGCTTTGTGACGCTGGTGTTTTGCAATATGCTGTAATTGCTTTATTTTTAATAATATTTGATGGGCTGCAGCTTTTTGGCACGTGCCTTGTAATGGTAAAAACAAAAGCAACGCACCCGGACGATTACCGGTTCACCCACTACACACGGTTTAACAAACCAAAGGAGGATGTCATGAAAGCAAAAAACAATTTCTCGGTCCTGTTGGCAGAAACCACCGCAAAAGGCAGCTTGGCAATCTTTGCAGGCGTAGCAGTATTCCTGGGCGGTTTCATTACCTGGTCGGCAGCAGGTGCCATCAGCGGTCTTGCCAGCCTGTTCAACTAATCAACGCTGCAGGTTGCTGCGCTGCGTACACCGGAGGATACAGCCATGAAAGCAAAACTGAGTTACTCTGACCTGAATGACCGTAAGTATATCGGCAGGACCCTGGTGGTCTTCGGCATGTTTGCCGCCGGTGCTGCCCTCAACATCGCCTGGCCGGCCCTCAGTCATATCGGAAGCCGGTTGATCGGTTAAGAAAAGCATCCCGACATCAGGCAGGTCGCGAGACAGGAAAGGCCCGGTTTTTGACCGGGCCTTTCCTGTCTTTTCTTGCGCTTGTCAGACAGTGCGGAAATATGCTATACAATCGGGCCTTTGTTGCACATTCAAGCCATGAGGAAGGAACCACAATGAGTCATCAGCGCAAGCCGGAGATCAACTTTAACTACATCTACAACTACAGCTATAACCCGGTCTATACCAATGGTGTGCAGGGCGGCTTCAGCCCCAGGGGTGAACTGGTCATGCATTTCTACCAGGAGCGTCCTGCGCTGCCCAAGGAGCTGACCCACGAAATCACCCCGGAAGGCGGTATCGGCGCCCTGGTTGAGTCTGATCCCAAAAACCTGAATGGCTCCATGGTCCGTTTCATTGAAACCGGCGTGACCATGAACTTCCAGACCGCTGCCATGATCCACGCCTGGCTGGGGGAGCAACTGGGCCAGATGCAGGCCATTATGAAGGCACAACAGGAATTTATGGAAGGCGGCGCTGCAGAGGCTGCTCAGGAAGGCTAGGACAGCCAACCGTGCAGCAGGTTACCGGCGTGCCGGCATGACGCTATCCAGCTGACAGAATGCAGTAACGAAATGGGTTGCCCTTTGAGGCAGCCCATTTTTGTTTTCCGGGACGTGGCTACCGGAATGGCAGTACATGGCATGTTGGCCGGTTGTGCATCCAATGCCTGATGGCGCAGGGCGGTGTCGCCTCTGGCTGCCGGTGTTCATTTGAAATTGCTTTGTTTTTTAAATTTTAGGGGCTTGGTTCGCTCTGTGCAAAGAGGAATCCCGTGTTTGAATTTGTGCAGGTGAAAGGAGCGTATATGTCTCGACGTCTAGTGGTGCCGTTGCTGGCCGCGTTGTTGGTCGTTGCCGCCCTGGGGGCCGTTGCAGCGGTCAAGATCAGCGCACCCCCCGCTGTTACGGTTGTGCCGGAGATCTATAGGAACGGTGATGAGGGGTATTTCCGGATTGTAACGAAGTTGCCAAAGAGCAGCACAAAGCAGCCCCTGCTACTTACCCCCAGGGTTGAGGATGGTGATATCTTTCTGGTGACCGTCAACCTGCTGACCCCTGCAAAGGGGCGGCATAACCATACGGATGCTGACGAAGCAGGACAGGTCCGGCTTGAGCAGACCGAAGAAATGATTACGGTTACCGGCCGGTACCTGAAGCCCGGCCCGGCTCAGCTTGCCATTCAGAGCCGTACCGCAAAGGGTGATCTGCTGCGCCTGGCCTTTACCCTGCCGGATGCCGATGCCACCGGCGATGCCACCATCAGGAGCGAGTGGGCCAAGCAGTACCAATGGTCGCTCTGGAGGTCAGACCCCGAGGGCGATGATGCCTACAGCCAGTACTGGAATCTGGCGATCGCCCCCCGCTATGGCCTTGAAGCTCAGCTGCCCGGTAGCAGAAACCGTTCCCGCCGCGAAAGCCCCGACCTCTACAGCGTCTTTACCGGTGCTGCGGCGATTCAGGAGACGCTGCAGCTGGAGCTGATGAACGGGGCCAATGCCCGCGTTGCCGCTAGCAGGGAACAACCTGTCAGCCTTGTAGGCCTGCAGGGGCCGCAGATCAAATCGCACCCCTTCAAGGAGATGCTGAAGGGGAGGAGTCCTGCGCTGCCGCTGTTGGCATCCTATATACCTGATGACCAGTATGCCGTGTTCTTTAATGATATCAACAAACAGATCGAACTGGCCGACCTGATGGACGAATGGGGCGGCAACCTGTTGCGCCAGGTGGAAAGCAGTGCCCAGGATTTCAAGGTGCGGGAGAAGGTCAGCAGGCAGCTCTGTCTTGAGAACAGCCTGTTGACACGGATGTTTGGTGACCGTGTGGTAGCAGACATGGCCATTACCGGCAGTGATCCTTTTTTGAAGGAGGGGACGGCGGTTACCGTGCTGTTCAGTCTCAAGGATGCCGGCCGGTTCCGCAAGCAGCTGGAAAAACAGTATGCCGAGGCTGCCCGTAGTCGCGGTGCTGTCCGGTCGGTCTCGGAACTGCACGGCAAGAGCGTTATGGCTGCGGTCTCCGCCGATCGCCGGGTATCGTCCTACGCCGTGATCATCAAGAACCTTGCCGTGGTATCCACCAGTCAGGCCGCCCTGGAGCGGGTGCTGGCGGTGGAGGCACGGCAGGCGCCGGCCCTGGCCCAGGCCGATGACTTCCGCTACATGCGCACCATCTTTCCCCAGGATGCCAAGGAAGAGGATATCTTCATCTACCTTTCCGATGCCCATATCCGCAACCTGGTGGGGCCGCGCTGGAAGATCGCCGAGGCCCGCCGGATGCAGTGCAGCGCCAACATGGGGCTGATTGCCAATGCCCGGCTCTGGTTCAAGGCAGAGAGGCGACGGGAACCCGGCATGGCTGAACTGGTGGCAGGCGGGTATCTGGGCAAGAACCCGCCGGTCTGCCCTGAACATGGCGCCTACGCAATCGATGCCCGGGGTGAGGTCTACTGCCCGGTGCACAACCGTCCCGGAAGACTGACGCCGCTGAACGAGCTGAAACTTGCCGCAGTAACGCCTGAAGAGGCGGCACAGTACAAGGGCTTTGTCGAGAACTACAACCGCTACTGGACCCAGTTCTTTGATCCGATCGGCATCCGGGTCAAGCTGGGCCGGAACATCCGTATCCAGACCTGCATCCTGCCGTTGATTGAAAACTCCTGGTATGACGGACTGGCCGCCTTCTCCGGCCGGAAACCGGGGGTCGTGACTGACAGCGCCTTGCTGCCGCGGACGGTCTTCTCCCTGCGGGGACACATGGCCCAGGATTGGCTGGAAAAGAGTCTGCTGGGCAACAAACGGATCTACCGGAACAACCTGCAGCTGGACTGGCTGGGGAATGAGGTCGCCATCAACCTGTGCGACGGTCAGATCCTGTTCAGTGCCGATGGCCGCGCTGCAGGGCTGCTGGGACGGGAAGTGGGACGATCATCTTCGATTGAGCCGCTGGTGATCGGCTATCTGGCCTCGGCCATCAACCTGCCGACCTACCTGACCGTCAAGGTCACTGACCCGAAAAAGGCAGAAAAGTCTATTCCTGAGTTGTTCCGGGCCATTGGGCCCCGTGAATATAGCAGCCGGGATGAACTCTCGCTGGAGACCTACAGCCTGGAAAACCATCGTGGCAAGCCGGTCTACGTGGCCAACTTCACCCTGTTTGTGGTCAAGCTGCGGCTCTATGCCGCAGTGGTGAATGACCGGCTGGTGATCGCCTCCCGGCGTGATATCGTGACCGACCTGCTGGATGCCTCGGCCAAGGGAACAACCCAAAAGGTGGAAAAACATGCGGGGAACATGGAGCTGTCGGTCTACCGTTCCGCCTTCAAGCAGCTGGAAGAGGCCTCCAGTATCGGTTATCAGGAGGAACTCCGCCATGCCTGCCAGAAGAATCTTCCCCTGGCCGCGATCCTGATGCGCAATCTGGGCCTGCCGCCGGACAGCTTCGCCTCCACCGCCGAGGCGTTGCGCGGCTATCAGCCCTACTGCCCGTCAGGTGGAACATACCGTCTGGATGAGGCCAGCGGCGCGGTTGTCTGTTCCGTCCACGGCAACCGTTACCATCCCAAACAGCCGGCCTTCAGTGATCAGAGTTCAGCCACCATGCGGCTGATCAATTCGCTGGAGCGGGTTAATGCCCGGCTGGCCTTTACGCCGGAGGGGTTGATGACCACCGTGGATATTCAGCGCAAGTCCAATTCCATTTCAAGGCGCTAGCTTTGTTGGCTTGGCCTCGGCTTCTCGACGTACTGCAGGTACGCCTGCGTCGCCGAGTCCTTCGCCGCCGCGCTATCATCCTTGAACTGTAATTGGAATCGTGAGCGCGTGCCAACAAAACATCCCCCGGTTTCAGTTGAGTGAAGCCGGGGGATAGTTTGTTTGAAGGAGAGTAAGTAGTTGATTAGCCGTTCAGCAACTTGACCGTTGCCCGGCCGTCGGCATAGTAGTCGATGATATTCAGGCAGCCGTAGTTCTGTTCAATGTTGAACATGTTGATCAGCGGTGCCCCGATGGCATTCAAGAGGATGATCCTGTTCAGACCGCCGTGCCCCACCAACAGCAGCTCCTGCCCACGATGACGTTCCAGCATTTCACGTACCACCGGCATGGCCCTGGCCTCCACATCCAGCAGGTTTTCTCCCTCCGGCACCCGGTAGTTGACCAGGTCGTTCAGGCGGGCCTGCCATTCATTGGGCCAGCGGCTCTGGATCTCCTGCCAGGTCAGGCTTTCCCAGATACCGATATTCAGTTCGCGCAGCTCTGAACGGTGGACCGGCTCTATCCCGAACTGTTCACAGATGATGTTTGCGCCGATCTTGCAGCGGGTCAGGTCGCTGGAGTAGCAGGCCGAGATATGGCTGTCAGCCAGTCGATCCTTCAGCAGATGGTACTGTTCAACCCCCAGGTCGGTCAGGGCAACATCGGCGTGTCCGTTGTAGCGGCGCTGTTCAAAGCCTTGCACCTGACCATGGCGGATCAGGTAGAGGCGGGTCATGCTGGTCATAGGTACCTCGTCAGTAGTGTAGTGGTTGCGGTAACGGCAAGCAGGGCCAGCAGCTCGGCAATTTCACTGCTGAAGCCGACAATGTCACCGCTGATGCCGCCCAGGCGCCGGGTGAAGTAGCGTCTGACGGCAAGGCCCCAGACCGCGGTCAGGCCGAGGGCAACTACCCCGCCCGAGTGGCCGAGCAGCCAGCAGAGCGGGATGGTGACGGCCGCTGCCAGTGAGAACTGGGTGCCGGTGATGCCGGAGAGGAAAGAGAGCCCCAGGCCATCGCTCCGGGCGGCCCGGGCGCCGGTCATGACCAGCACCTGGGTGAAGCGGGCCAGAAGCGGGAACAGCAGCAGGGTGGCCCGTTTCAGGTAGATCGGCACCGCCAGCAGGGCCGCATACTTGAGCAGCAGCAGCAGGATCAGGCCAACCGCGCCGATCGCCCCGATGTGGGAGTCCTTCATGATCGCCAGAAAACGCTCTTTACTGCCCCGGGCTGCCAGGCCGTCGCAGACGTCGGCCAGACCATCCAGGTGCAGGGCGCCGGTGATAATGGCCAGCAGGGCCACCAGCAGGGCATCGGTCAGGTGCCGGGGGAAGAGCGGGGTCAGCGCCAGATCAGCCAGCAGCAGCAGTCCGCCGATGCACAGCCCCACCAGCGGAAACCAGGCGGTTGAACGGCCCAGGTCGTCGGCCTCACAGCTTTTGGGCGAGGGGACCGGCAGAATCGTCAGAAACTGCAGCGCGATCAGGAAGCGGCGCATCGTCGGCCCTATTCCTGTTTCCCGGTGACACCGGCCTGTTCAAAGGTGGCCATCTCCAGCAGGATCTTGATCCCGGCCTCAATCAGGTGCATGGCCAGGGCTGCGCCGGTCCCTTCCCCCAGTCGCAGGTCTAGGGCCAGCATGGGGCGGGCGCCGATCCGCTCCAGCATGAAGCGGTGGCCCACCTCAACCGACTCGTGGGCGGCAAACAGGTATTCCCGCACCTGGGGGTGCAGTTCCGAGGCGATTAACGCCCCGGCGGTGGAGATAAAGCCGTCCACCACCACCGGAATCCGGTTGGCCGCGCAGCCCAGCACCAGTCCGGCAATGGCGGCAATCTCCAGCCCGCCCACCTTGATCAGCACATCCAGCGGGTCCGTCGGGTCGGGCCGGTTCAGTTCAAGCCCTTTCTTGATGGCAGTGATCTTGATCTGCAGGGCCTGGTCGTTGATACCGGTGCCGCGATGGGTGACCTGCTCCGGCGAGAAACCGCCAATGGCGGCGATAATGGCCGATGAGGGGGTGGTGTTGCCGATCCCCATCTCGCCGGTCCCCACCAGACCGACCCCGTCCCGGCTGCACTGCTCAGCCAGCTCAATCCCGACAGCCAGGGCAGCCAGGGCCTCGTCGCGGGTCATGGCCGGGCCTTTGGCCAGGTTACGGGTGCCGTGGGCCACCTTTTTATGCAGCAGGCCGGGGCAGTCTTCAAAATCAAAATCAACCCCCACATCCACCACCCGCACCTCGGCCCCGGCATGGCGGGCCAGCACATTCACCCCGGCCCCGCCGCGCAGGAAGTTGAACACCATCTGGGGGGTCACCTCCTTGGGAAAGGCCGATACCCCTTCCTCAACCACGCCATGGTCACCGGCAAAGGTGAAGATCACCTTTTGGGTGAGGTCAGGGACTGCTTTGCCGCTGATGGCAACCACCCGGCGGGCAAATTCCTCCAGCCGGCCCAGTGACCCCGGTGGTTTGGTCTTGTTATCCAGCCGGAGCTGGGTCTGTTGCAGCAGGTCGGCGTCAAGGGGGGTGATCCGGGCAAGCGTGGTTTCTAGCAGGTTCATGGAAGAGTCCTTCAGGTTATTTGAGTTTCAGCGGGATGCCGCTGATCGTGACGTAGACGGCATCACAGCCGGCAGCCAGCAGCTGGTTGGCCTGCCCGGCAATGTCGCGGTAGAGCCGCCCTAGACGGTTTTCCGGCACAATGCCCTGGCCGACTTCATTGGTCACCAGCACCACCGGGGTGGACATCCCCCGCAGGGTACCGGCCAGCCGGTGGACATGGCTCAAGACCTGTTCTTCGCAGCCGGGATCGTTTTCGTCGCAGGACAACAGCAGGTTTGAGAGCCAGAGTGTGACGCAATCCAGCAGGATGGCGCTGTAGATGCCGTCGATCCGGGCCAGGGTCTGGGGGATCATCAGCGGTTCCTCAAGGGTTTCCCAGGCGGTGCCACGCCGCAATTGATGCCGGTGAATCCGCTCACCCATTTCATCATCCAGAGGTTGGGCTGTGGCCAGATAGCAAAGAGACGGGCCGAAACTGCGGGTCAATTCCTCGGCAAAGCGGCTCTTGCCGCTGCGTGCACCGCCGGTGATCAGGGTGTTGTTGGCCATCTGAACCTCCTGCCGTCAAAATAAAAACCCCTGTTCCCAAAAAAGGAACAGGGGCACGGAAACCATGTTGAACAGACCACGGCTTCGGTCCCTCTTTCCCCGGAGGTTCCTTGAAGCGCGTGTCAGAAAGGTGTTCTGGCTCCCATCAGATCCGGTCTGATGGTTACAGTTGCGGGACAGCGCGGGAGTTGCACCCGCTTCCCCTTGTCTGGCACAGAGTCTGTTTTTGTAACAGCGGGCCGGATAAATGTCAATTGGCTTCCAACGCCACAGGATGCCGGCCTAGTTGACGCTGTACCAGAACTTGGCGCTGCGTATCTTGCCGTCAGCCAGTTTGAACTTGGCCATGACCCCGTATTTTCCCTTCTGGGTCATCACGAAATCGCCGCCAAAGTGGCCGTGCATACCCATCAGATCCTTGACCTGCTCTGATTTGTCAGGGCTCAGCAGCTTGACCTTCACCTCGCCGCCGGTCAGTGTCTTGCCGCTTTTGGGGTCCTTGAAGGTCACCGAGATATGATGGGTTTCCTTGACCCCGGCCGGCATCTTCATCCCCATCGCTGCCATCGCCTCCTTCATGGTCTGTACGGAAAAGGTGGTCTTGACGCCATCGATGACCGCTTCATAGGCCACCCCCTCCAACTTGGCCATGCCTGCCATGTCGTGTCCGGCGTGACCGCCATGTTCGGCTGCAAAGGCTGCCGGGGCGGCCAGGGCCAGGACTGCTGCAAGTGTGAGTACCAGTTTCTTCATGGTGTTTCTCCTTTTGTTTTTGTCCGGTTTGGTGCCGGTTTTGGGTTAGTGCTTCATGCCGCTGTAGTGCAACGTACCCTTTTTCAGTTCCCGCTTTTTCATCAGTACAAAGATTACCGGGGTCATGATCAGCACGTGTACTGCCGATGAGATCATGCCGCCGATCATCGGCGCGGCGATCGGTTTCATCACGTCGGCGCCGGTACCGCTGGACCACATGATCGGCACCAGGCCGATCAGGGCCACCGCCACGGTCATCAGCTTGGGCCGCAGCCGCAGCACGGCCCCTTCATAGGTGGCATCATAGATGTCCTGTTCCGTGACCGGGCCCTTGGCAAGACGCTTGTCCAGGGCCTCGTGCAGGTAGATCACCATCACCACCCCGGTCTCCACGGCAATGCCGTAGAGGGCGATGAAGCCGACCCAGACCGCCACCGACATGTTGTACCCCAGGGCTGCCACCAGATAGACCCCGCCCACCAGGGCGAACGGCACCGAGAGCATCACCATGCTGGCCTCCAGGGCCGAGTGGAAGGTGAAGTAGAGCAGGATGAAGATGATCACCATCCCCAGCGGTACCAGCAGTTGCAGACGTGCCTTGGCCCGCACCTGGTTCTCCCACTGGCCGGACCAGGCCACGTAGTAGCCGGGCGGCAGCTTGAGCTGTTTCTCAAGCACCTGCTTGGCCTCGTTGACAAATCCGCCCATGTCGCGGCCCCGCACGTTCAGGAAGACGATCGAACGCAGCAGGCCGCCTTCGCTGTTGATCTCCGGCGCACCGGTGGAGACCTTCAGCCTGGTCACCAGCGAGAGCGGCACCTGGCTGCCTCCCATGCCACCAACCAGGATGCGGCGGATGGCCGGGATATTGTCGCGGTAATCCCGCAGGTAGCGCAGCCGGACCGGGAAGCGGTTACGCCCTTCCACGGTGGTGGTCAGCATCTCACCCCCCAGGGCGGTGCTGATCACGTTCTGGATCTCTTCCACCCCGACCCCGTAACGGGCAGCGGCCTCACGGTCGATCTCGATATCCAGGTAGTTGCCGCCGGTGACCCGCTCAGCCACCACGTCGGCTGCCCCCTTGACCGGCTTGAGGATCCCCTCGGCCTGGATCGCCAGGTCACGCAGCACATTCAGGTCTGATCCGAAGATCTTGACCCCCAGGTCGGTCCGCACCCCGGTGGAGAGCATGTTGATCCGGTTGATGATCGGCTGGGTCCAGCCGTTACGGACCCCCACCTGCTGCAGCCTGCTGTCCAGCTCGGCCACGATATCGGCCTTTTTGATGCCGGGGCGCCACTGCTCCTTGGGCTTCAGGATGATGATCGACTCGAACATCGAGACCGGGGCCGGGTCGGTGGAGGTCTCGGCCCGTCCCACCTTGCCCAGCACCGACTCCACCTCAGGCACACCCTTGATGATGCTGTCCTGCACCTGGATGATCCGCTTGGCCTCGGTGATCGAGACGTTGGGCAGGGTCACCGGCATGTAGAGCAGCGAACCCTCGTCCAGGGGCGGCATGAATTCGCTGCCCAACCGCATGAAGAGCGGCACCGCCACCAGCAGCGCAACGACGTTGAGGGCAATGGTGGTCTTCTTCCAGACCAGCACCCAACGGATCACCGGCGAGTAGAGCCGGATAAAGAAGGTGGAAACCGGGTTGGACTCCTCCCGCGGCATTTTGCCCCGCATGAAGTAGTACATCAGCACCGGCACCAGGGTGATGGCGATAAAGGCCGAGCCCACCATGGAGAAGGTCTTGGTAAAGGCCAGCGGATGGAACAGCTTGCCCTCCTGACCTTCCAGCAGGAAGACCGGCACAAAGGAGAGCACGATGATCGCCAGGGAGAAGAAGATCGCCCGTCCCACCTGTTTGGCGCTGGCAATAACCACCTCCAGGCGCTGCGCCTTGCGCTCCGCTTCGGACAGCTCGGACAGGCGGCGGTAGCAGTTCTCCACCATGATCACCCCGGCATCCACCAGCACGCCGATGGCAATGGCGATCCCGCCCAGGGACATGATGTTGGAGGTGACCCCCATCAGCTTCATGGTGATAAAGGAGATCAACACTGCAATCGGCAGGGTCAACACGATCACCAATGAGCTCTGGAAGTGCAGCAGGAAGGCCAGGATCACCAGCGACACCACGATCGATTCCTCGGTCAGGGCATGCTTGAGGGTGGTGATGGCCCGTTCGATCAGGTCAGAGCGGTCATAGGCCACCTGGATGGTTACGCCGGGGGGCAGGCCCTTCTTGAGGGCCTCGATCTTCTCCTTGACGCGGTCGATCACATCCTTGGCGTTCTCGCCGTAGCGCATCACCACAATGCCGCCCACCGCTTCGCCCTGGCCGTTCAGATCCAGCATACCCCGCCGGATGGCGCCGCCCAGCTGCACCGTACCCAGGTTCTTGACATAGATCGGGGTGCCGCGCATATCCACCCCCACCACGACATTCTCCAGATCAGCCCGCGATTTGACATAGCCCTGGCCACGGATCAGGTACTCGGCATCGGCCTGCTCGATCAGCCGTCCCCCCACATCCTTGTTGGAGCCTTTAAGCGCCTCCATCACCTTGGCGCTGGAGATGCTGTAGGCCTGCAGTTTGGTCGGGTCCAGGTCGATCTGGTATTCCCGCACCAGCCCGCCGATGGAGGCCACCTCGGCCACCCCCGGCACGGTGTTGAGCTGGTAACGCACAAACCAGTCCTGCAGGGTGCGCAGCTGTTCCAGGTCGTAGCCCTTGCCTTCGATGGTGTACCAGAACACATGCCCCACGCCGGTACCGTCCGGTCCCAGGGTCGGCACCACACCGGCTGGCAACAGCGAGGCCGCGTAGTTCAGCCGTTCCAGCACGCGGGTTCGGGCCCAGTAGATGTCGGTCTTGTCCTCAAAGATCACATAGATCATGGAGAAGCCGAAGGCGGACGAGGCCCGCACCGCCTTAACCTGCGGCAGCCCCTGCAGGTTGGTGGCCAGGGGGTAGGTGACCTGGTCCTCCACCACCTGTGGTGAACGGCCGGGATAATCGGTGAAGACGATCACCTGGTTGTCCGAAAGGTCCGGGATGGCATCCACCGGGGTCTTGTAGACCGCCCAGAGGCCCCAGGCGGTGATCAGGCCGAACAGCATCAGCACAACAACCCGATTTCTGGCACTGTATTCGATGATTTTTTCGATCATGGTCGTCTCTCGCAAATTCCCTGGCAAGGCGCTATCTGCGTTGGCTTCGTCGTCGGCTCCTCGACGTACTGCTCAAGTACGCCTGCGTCGCCTCCTCCTTGCCGCCTTGATTTCATCCTCGCCAGGAAATTTGAATCAAGTGTGGTCTATTTCATCTTCATGTCATCCATATCCAGCCCATCACTCTTCTTGGCCGCTGCCGGTGCGGTCTGACCGCCAGCACCGTGCTGGCTGTGGTCCTGCGGCACGCCGCCCCGCAGTTGCGATTCCGAATCGATCAGGTAGGCACCGGAGACCGCCACCTTGTCACCCGCCTTGATGCCGGACAGGATCTGGATCCGGTCGTCGCTGCGCTGCCCCACCTTGACCTCACGCGGCTCAAACACACCCGCTTGTGTCTCTATCCAGACCACCTGGCGCTTGCCGGAATCCATCACCGCACTGACCGGCACCACAATGGCCGGGCTCAAGCCCACCTTGATGACGGCGTTCACAAACATGTCCGGCTTGAGCCGCAGGCCTGGGTTGGGCATCTCTACCCGGGCCCTGACCGTGCGGGTCTTGGGGTCAAGGAAGGGGTAGATAAAGGCAACGTGGCCGCTGAAGCGCTTGCCCGGAAAGGACTGGGAGGCGATCTCCACGGTCTGGCCGATCCTGATGTTCTGGAACTCGCTCTCGTAGACCTCAACCTCGATCCAGACCCGGGAAAGATCGGCGATATTGAACAGGGCATCTCCCACATTCACGTACTGTCCCTGTTGCACCAGCTTCTCGGTCACCACCCCGGAGAGCGGGGTGTAGATCGGCAGGCGGATGTTCGGTTTGCCTGCCCGTTCCAGCTCGGCGATCTGGCTCTCTTTTACCCCGTACAGCATCAGGCGCTGACGGGCCGAGGCCACCAGTCCCTCGCCGTTCTGGGCAATCGAGGGGATCGGCGAGTTCTTGAGCTGCTCACGGCTCTTGACCGCCAGCAGGTATTCCTGCTGCGAAGCCAGCAGTTCAGGCGAATAGACCTCTGCCACCGGCCTGTTCCTGGCGACATAGGCCCCCACCGTATCCACATGCAGCCGGTCGATCCGTCCGGCAATCCAGGCGGTTACCTTGGCCTGGCGGGACTGGTCGTACTGCACCACGCCAACAGCTGAGATCTCTTTGCTGATGGTCTGGACGGCAGCTGCCTGGGTCGCCACATTGGCCATCACCCGCTGGGTGGTGGACAGGGCGATATGGCCCAGTTTTTCGGCCTGTTGCCGCTGTTCCGCGGTCTGCACGGCGTTCTGGGCATCACTCAGCTTCTTGACCAGCTCCATGCCGCAGATCGGGCAGCTGCCCGGCTTGTCCTGGATGATAAAGGGGTGCATCGGGCAGGTATATAGCGGTCCGGTGGTCTGCTCCTGATGGTTGAGCGTCTCCTTCTTGGACCAGCCCGCCTCCTTGGTAAGCTTGCCTGACTTGTAGAGCCAACTGACGAACACAACTGCAAGAGTCAGGATGGTCAGCGGTATATAGATCTTCTTGTTCAGTTTCATCTTTCGCCCCTCACTTTTGTTGTGCTGTCAGATCACTGCCCACGGCAGCTTCCAGCCGGGCCAGCTGCATCATGTACTCGGCCTTGGACTCGTACAGTTCCCGTTCGTAGTTAAACAGACTGACCCGGCTATCCAGCACGGACAGAAAATCCACCTTGCCGACCCGGTAGTTGATCAGGGACGACTCCAGGGTCTGCTCGGCCTGGGGGATGATGCCGCCCTGGTACAGTTCCACCAGTCTTTGACGGCGCTCCAGTTGCGAGAGGCTGTCGTTGATGGTGTAGTCGATGTTGTTTTTCAGACTGTGTATCTCTTCTGTGGACATGGTCGCTTCCGAGTTTGACTCGGCGATCATGGCGGCCCGGCGTTCACGCTGGATCGGCAGGTTGAAGGTCAGACCCACGGTAAACATGTCATAGCCCGGATCTGTCATGGCCGCTTGGCGGAACATATATTCAACGGAGAGATTGAAATCGGGCCAGAGTTCCTTGCGGGCCAGCCGGTGGGACGCCCTGCTCTTGTTGATCTGGCTGTTCAGCACCCTGAGCTGCGGGCGCTGCTGCTCTGCCCGCTCCTTGAGCTGTGCAGCTGAAAGGGCAAGACGGGGCAGCTCAAAATCAGTCACCTGTCCCACCGGGGTGTCCGTGGGGCGGCTCAAGAGGTAGTTCAGACCGGCCTCCAGGCCCTTGCGCTGCTGCTGGAGACTGATCTGCATATCCAGCAGCTTTGAACGTTCCAGGCCGGCCTTGAGGATATCGGTCTGGGCCCCCTGTCCCACGGCGTAGCGCGATTCGGCCACGGTGGTGAAGTCCTGCATGATCCGCAGGTTCTTCGCCACAATTGCCAGGCTGTTGTCCACGGCATACAGCTTGTAGTAGGTCTCCTTGACCATCCGCCTCAGCTCAAGCTTGCGCTCCTCAATGCTGAAGCGGTAGGCCTCGGCCTCATGGCCGGCAACCTCTTCCCGCAGGCTGCGCTTGCCCCAGAACGGCAGCTGCTGGCTGATCCCAACCACCTTGGCGGTATTGGGATCTTTGCCGCCAAAGGAGAGCGGTTCCCGCACCAGCAGGTTCTGCAGCTTGAACATCAGCATCGGATCTTCAAAGGAAGAGCTCTGGCGGGCCTTGGCAACGTACATCTGCCAGCGGGCCCGGGATGATTTCAGCTCAGGATTGTTGGCCAGGGCGGTTTCGACCAGGGTGGGGAGTGGTTCGATCAATGCCTGTTCTGCAGCGACGGCAATGCCGCTGCTCAGCAGGAGACTTATCAGGATCGTGAGCACGCTTTTCATGGCAACCTCGCATCATGGTGTAGTGCGTTGATACGAGGTTATAATCAGATATCGTGCCAAGACGATAACATGGCTATATTGCTGTAATATTGTTATTTTTGTGATGGTAAAAAGAGAGCGGATGCAGAATATTCTACAGTGGATTGCAGGTTATTCTACAGTGATCGCTGGGATCTGGTGTCGTCGCTACCCCCCCCCCTCAGTCCCCCCTTGTCAGGGGGGAGGTTTGAAGGCTGGATCAGTTTGCTCCCTCCCTGAGAAGGGAGGGCTGGGGAGGGTTAAGGTTTAGGCGGGGTAATCGCGTACTTCTCCATCCGGTACAGCAAGGTATGGCGGGGGATCTGCAGGAATTTGGCAGCAGCGGACTGGTTCCAGTTGGTACGTTCCAACGCCTCAACCACCACCTCCCGCTCCAGTTGTTCCAAAGGATAGCCATTGTCCGGCAGGTTGATCACGGCTGATCGTTTTGCAGAGCCGTTTACTGTCAGCCGGATCTTGTCCGGCAGGTCTTCAACAGTAATACTGCTGCTGCTGCGCATGATCAGCAACCGCTCCACCAGGTTTTCCAGTTCCCGCACATTGCCCGGCCAGGCATACTGCTGCAGGATCGCCAGGGCCGCCTCGTCGAAGCGTACCTCTTCGGCGCCGTGCTTGCTGCAGAAATGGCGCAGCAAGAGCGGGATATCCTCGCGCCGCTGCCGCAGCGGCGGCAGGTGCAGCGGGATCACAGCCAGCCGGTAGTAGAGGTCTTCGCGGAAGCGTCCCTCGCTGACCGCCTGTTCAATATCGCGATTGGTGGCAGCGACCACACGGATATCCAGACGCTGCTCGCGGCTGCCGCCCACCGGTGTCACCACCCGTTCCTGCAGCACCCGCAGCAGCTTGGGCTGCAGTTCCAGCGGCAGCTCTCCCACTTCATCCAGAAAAATGGTGCCGGTATCGGCCAGTTGAAACTTGCCGGGCTTGTCCTTGATGGCGCCGGTAAAGGCCCCCTTGGTATGGCCGAACAGTTCGCTCTCCAGCAGGTCATGAGGGATGGCCGCGCAGTTGACCGCCACAAACGGGCCGTTACGACGCGCACTGCGGGCGTGCAGGGCCCGCGCCACCAGCTCCTTGCCGGTGCCGGATTCGCCGGAGAGCAGTACGCTGGCATCGCTGTCCGCCACCTTGCGCACCACCAGATAGACCTTTTCCAGGGCCGCTGAGGCCCCCACCATGCTGCGGTAATCATCATCCCCTGCCAGGGCATCCTTCAGCCTGCGGTTTTCACGGGTCAGGCTGGTCAGGTGCAACGCCCGGGCCACGGTCAGGTGCAGCTCGTCACGGTTAAACGGCTTGGTGATGTAGTCGTAGGCCCCCTGTTTCATGGCCTGCACCGCCACATCCACGCTGCCAAAGGCGGTAATGATGATGACCGGCGTCTCAGGTGAACGTTCCTTAACGGTTTTCAGTACCTGTATGCCGTCCATGCCCGGCATCTGCATGTCGCAGATCACCAGCTGCGGGGCAAGCTCACCAAAGCGCGCCAGCCCCTCCTCGCCCGAGGCAGCCGTGGCCACCTCGTAACCGGCCTCCTGCAGCTGGTACTCCAGCACCCGCCGCAGCGAGGCATCATCGTCTATGATCAGGATGGTTGGGTGCATGGGGGTTCCTGTGGGTGTTAAGTAACTTCTTACTAACCCGGTTTACGTGCGTGCGCGCGTGAGCTGGTGATCTTCTCCAATAGAGTGTTTATCCGCTGCTTCTCTCCATTCACTCATACCGCAGATCCGGTCAACTTCAAGCCCTATGATGCCGGTTGCCCATCCGGCCTGGCTGCCAGCAGGTCTGCCTTGGTCAGGTAGACCCGGTCGGCTGCCTCTCTGATACAGTGCCGGATAAAACGCCGCCAGCGCGCTATTGAGTCAATCATGATGCCGCCGATCATCCCGAGCCAGGCAACCAGGTAAAAAACGAGGTCATCCCGGCCAAGCAGGAAGATGCGGTAGTTGCAATACGCCAGCAGACCGACCAGCACAGAGGCCATGAGCACCGTGTCAAGGAAGCTGAGGCGACCGATGACGAGTATGCGTTCGGTGTCGGCCTGGAAACGGATTTCCCCGCCATAGATCGTGGAGAGGGGTGCCCAATCCCAAAACAGGCGCAAAAGGCCGGTTGAAAAGTTGATCTGATGTTCGTCGTACACCGTGGTTTTGACCTGTTCGACCCGCAGGGAGTCGGCAATGAAGTAGAAAAGCCCGTTAAATGTCAGTTTCGGGTATCTTGTAAGATCAACCGGAACCGTTACCTTGATGCGCATGCTCGTCCCTTTTTACGTTGCGAAATAATCAGTGCGACAGCGGCAGCTGCACCACCATGGTGGTGCCTGAACCGGCCGTGCTCTCTACGCCTAAACTGCCGCCATGGGCCTCGATGATCTTTTTGGTGACGGCCAGCCCCAGGCCGGTGCCGTCCGGCTTGGTGGTGAAGAACGGCTCAAAGATCCGCTGCCTGATCTCGTCGTTGATGCCGGGGCCGCTGTCGCTGATGCGGATCTCGCAGATCTGCTGCTGCGGCTGGACCGAGATGGTGACGTTGCCCCCTTCCGGGGTGGCCTGCAGGGCGTTCAGGATGATGTTCAGGAAGGCCTGGCGCAGCTTTTCACCATCGGCGTTGACCGCCAGATCCCTGTTGGCAGCCTCCAGCTGCAGCGTTACCTTGCGGCGTCTGGCCTCGTTGGAGGTCAGGGTGACGATGGTCTCCAGCTCTTCCGCAACCACGCAGCGCTGCAGTTCTCCGGGTTGCTGGCGGGCCATCCGCAGAAACTCTTCCACCACCCGGTTCAGGCGTTCGGTCTCCTTGATCTGGATCTCGACAAATTCATGTTTGGGGGTACCGGGACGAAAGTCATCCCGCAGGATCTCGGCCGTGCCCCGCAGCGAGGCCAGGGGGTTGCGCACCTCGTGGGCCAGTACGGCTGCCATCTCGCCCAGGGTGGAGAGCCGCTCGGAACGGCGCAGCTGTTCTTCCACCGCCCCGATCCGTTCGGTCTGTTCCTGCAGGGCGCGGTAGGATTGTTCAAGCCCTGCGGCGGTCAGTTGCAGCTCTTTGCGCTGCTGCCTGTCCCGCTGGGTTAGAAGCCCGGTCAAACAGCCCACCACGTTGTACATCACGATCTCAAGGTATTTTTCCAGTTCCAGGGTGACTGATCCGCCCCACTGAAACACGATATGGGGGGCATAGAGCAGGCTGACCAGCAGGGCGCAACCGACGCCGCCCCACAGGCCGAACCAGAAGGCGGACAGGATGATCGGCAGGTAGTAGAGCCGCTGGAAGATGTCATGCAGGTAGTGCAGCTGCAGCGGGGCCAGGTAGTGGGTCAGGCTGATGCCGGCAATGACAAGCACCAGTAGCAGCAGACGTGCGTATGTCTGGCGCCGGGGAGGGGGACTTGGCTTGCGTCCGGTATCTGTCGCTCCGGTCATGGTTGCTCTGCCGTGCAGGCAGCCTGAATCCTGCCGCCGCCCAGGACCTGATCATCCTGGTAGAAGACCACAAACTGTCCCGGTGTGACGGAACGCTGTGGTTCATCAAACAGCACCCGGCACCGGTCATCCGCCAGCAGTTCCACCCGGCAGGGCACCGGCTGGTGGCGGTAACGGATCTTGCAGGTTGTATTGAAGCTGTTGGCGGGCGGCGGGATGATCCAGCTGATATCAGCGCCGATCAGACCTGCCTTGAGCAGATGCTGCTGTTCGCCCACCACAATCAGGTTGCGGGAACTGTCGATCTCCAGCACATAGAGCGGTTCGCTCCAGCCGATTCCCAACCCCTTGCGCTGGCCGATGGTGTAGCGATGGGTGCCGGAATGGCGGCCCAGCACCTGACCGCCGATATGCACAATATTCCCCGGACTGGCCTTGATCCCCTGCTGCTCCAGAAAGGCGGCATAGTCATCGTTGGGGATAAAGCAGACCTCCTGGCTGTCCCCCTTGGTTGCCACCGCCAGGCCAAAACCGGTGGCCAGGCTGCGGACCTCATCCTTGCTGGCGATCTCCCCCAGCGGAAAGATCACTTGACGCAGCTGTTGCTGTGACAGGGAGTACAGGAAGTAGGACTGGTCCTTGGCCTGGTTGGCTGCTGTCCGCAGATGGCAGAGGCCGTCCGGGCCAACGGTCCTGCGGACGTAGTGGCCGGTTGCCAGCAGTTCGGCCCCCAGCTCCCGCGCCTGTTCCAGCAACAGGCCGAACTTGATCAGGCGGTTGCAGAGGATACAGGGGTTGGGGGTCTGCCCCTGGCGGTACTGGTCGATAAAGTTGTCGATGATCAGGTCGTGAAACTGCGGTTCCAGCCGCAGCAGATGATGGGGAATCCCCAGCTGTGCCGCCACCTGGGCGCCATCGTGGGCCGGGGTGCCGGGGCCGCTGCTGCACGGTTCGAACAACTGCATGGTGATGCCGATTACCTCATGCCCCTGTTGTTGCAGCAGTGCGGCAACCACCGAGGAATCGACCCCGCCGCTCATGGCCACGGCTATTCTGCTCATGATCGCTCTCCCAGGATGATCCGTACCACCTGATTTGCCTGATGACCGGCGGCAATGGCCACCCTGGGGGCCATCAGGCCGTTGCCCGGTTGGGCCTCCGACACGCCGTCACCCACCAGATACAGCCTTGATGAGATCCTGCGGGTGGTGATGCTGTTGTTGTCGTCATAGCCTGCCACCCCTGATGCTGCCACCACGCAACAGCCCGGCAGGCAGGAAAGCACCGTATCCACCAGCATCGCCTTCATGTCGGCTCGGTCGAAGGCCTCCACCACCACGGAGCAGGGGGCAAACAGCTGCGGGATGTTGTCCGTCCCCAGCAGGGCCTGGTGTGGCTCGACGCTGACATAGGGGTTGATCCGCTGCAGGTTCTGCGTCAGCGCCGCCACCTTGTAGAGGCCAATCTGGTCGATGAAATACTGCTGGCGGTTCAGGTTGGACGGCTCGACCAGGTCAAAGTCGGCAATGATCAGGCGGCCGACCCCGATCCGCGCCAGGGCAACCGCCACGGCCGAACCGAGACCGCCCGCACCGGCAATGCCGACACAGGCCTGTTTCAGGCGGGCATGGATGCCGGGGGTGTGGCGGGCCGCCATCAACGCCTCCAGCTCATCGGCTGACGGCTGCTCCCCCCGCTTGATCAGGAACAGCTGGTCCCCCTCCTGCAGCAACGTTTCCGGTTCAGCGGGAAAACCGTTCAGGATCAGCAGGTCGGCGTCGGGTTTAAACTGCTGCGCTGCCCCGGCCAGGCTGCAGGGGGGTGTCATGCTGACAGATTGTTCATTAATGCGGATGTTCATAACGGTTTAGATACTTTCAGCTTTAGAGTGTTCGAAAACCCCGGTTCCAGGTCACGGATGATCTCAAGGCGACGAGCCGGCGCAGAGGGGGCCGTACAATGGAACCGGAACTACTGCATCGCCTGTTCAAGGTCGGCGTACAGGTCGTCCGGGTCTTCCAGCCCCACCGAAAGCCGGATCAGGGTGTCACTGATCCCCTTGCGCAGGCGTTCTTCCCTGGGTACCGAGGCGTGGGACATCCTGGCCGGGTAGGAGATGATGCTCTCCACCCCCCCCAGGCTGACGGCAAAGGCGGCCAGATGCGTATTCTCCAGCAGCCGTTGTGCGGTTTCCAGGGAATCCACTTCAAAGGAAAAGACCGCGCCGGGCCCCTCTGCCTGGGCCCCGTGGACGGCATGGCCGGGATGTTCCGCCAGGCCGGGGTAGTGGACCGCCGTTACCCTGGGATGCTGTTTCAACCGCTCCACGATGATCCCGGTGTTCTGCTGGCTCTGGTCCATCCGCACCTTGAGGGTCTTGATCCCCCGCAGGGTCAGAAAGGAGTCCTGCGGCCCCAGGCCGGTGCCGAAGGCGTTCTGGATGTAACGGATCCGTTGACCCAGCTCGTCGTCACGGGTCACGGCAAAACCGCAGATCACATCGCTGTGGCCGTTTAGAAACTTGGTGCCGCTGTGCAGTACGATATCACAACCCAGCTCCAGTGGCCGCTGCAGGTAGGGGGTCATGAAGGTGTTGTCCACCAGGGTGATGATGCCGTGCCGTTTGGCAATGGCGGCTGCCCCGCGCAGATCGGTGACCTTCAGCAGCGGGTTGGAGGGGGTCTCCAGATAGAGCGCCCTGGTCTCGGGACGGATGGCCGCCTCGATGGCGGCAAGGTCGGTGGCATCCACAAAGCTGGCGTTGATCCCCATCCGGCTGAAGATGGAGGTCAGCACCCGGTAGGCACCGCCGTAGACATCGTCGCAGACCACCAGATGGTCGCCGGGGGAGAAGATCATCAGGGTGGTGGAGATGGCCGCCATGCCGGAGGCAAAGGCCAGGCAGCGCGTGCCCCCCTCCAACCGGGCCACCACCTCTTCAACCGCCTCGCGGGTCGGGTTGTCACCCCTGGCATAGTCGTACTTGCCAAAATGCTCAAAAGAGGTCTGGCGGTAGGTGGAGATCTGGTAGACCGGCACTCCCAGCGCGCCGGTCTGCTGATCAACGGTGGGGCCTGCGTGAATCAGTTGGGTTGCTATCTTCATCGTTTATCCCTCCAGGGCCTGGCGCAGGTCCGCAATCAGGTCATCTGCGTCCTCAATACCGACCGAGAGCCGCAGCAGTACGTTGTTGATCCCCAGCCGTGTCCGCAGTTCCGCCGGAATATCGGCGTGGGTCTGCACCTCCGGGAAGGTGATCAGGCTCTCCACCCCTCCCAGGCTTTCGGCAAAGGAGATCAGTCTGGTTTTCAGCAAGACTTGCTCGACAAGGGCATGCTTGTCAACCTCGAAGGCGATCATGGCGCCGAAACCCCGTGCCTGACGCTTCATCAGGGCATGATCCGGATGCTGCGGCAGGCCGGGATAGTGTACCTTGCTGATCCGGGGCTGCTGCTCCAGCCAGGTGGCGATCTTGAGGGCGTTCTCCTGGTGCCGGTCCAGGCGGACCCCCAGTGTCTTCATTCCCCGGATGATCAGCCAGGAGTCCTGGGGGGCCAGTACCGCGCCGACGGAGTTCTGGTAGAAATAGATCCGTTCGGCCAGTTCCGGTCTGTTGGTCACCACCAGTCCTCCCAGGGTGTCGTTATGGCCGGCCAGATACTTGGTGGCACTGTAGACGGTGATATCGGCCCCCAGCTCCAGCGGGCGCAGCAGGTAGGGGGTCAGGAAGGTGTTGTCGGCGATCAGCAGCAGTCCCCTGCGGCGTGACAGCTCCGCCAGGGCCGGCAGGTCGGCGAATTTTAGCAGCGGGTTGGTCAGGGTTTCCACAAAGAGTGCCCTGGTCTCCGGCCTGATGGCCGCCTCCACCGCAGCAAGGTCGGTGGTATCCACATAGCTGAAGGAAAGGCCGAACTGGTTGAAGACCTGATTGAACAGGCGGCAGGTGCCACCGTAGAGGTCTTCGGTCACCACGATATGGTCGCCGGCCTTGAACAGCATCAACAGGCCGGTGATGGCGGCCATGCCGGTGGCGTAGGCAAAGCCGCGTACCCCGCCATCCAGTCGGGCGATGCCGTCTTCAAGTGCCTGGCGAGTAGGGTTGCCGGATCGGGTGTAGTCAAAGCCGGTGCTCTGGCCCAGTCCCGGATGCCGGAAGGTGGCGGTCTGGTAGATCGGGATCGCTACCGATCCGGTGCGTGTGTCCCATTCAAGTCCGATCTGTACTGCCTGGGTTGTGATCTGCATAATGTACTCCTCTGGGCCTGTTTCAGGAGACCCATACGTAAAATCCCCTTCCGGGGTGCGGAAGAGGATGTACGTGACGGTTCTCTCTTCCTTATCTGTCAAAACCGCTGTGCGGCTTTGCTGGAATTGGCACCGTACCTTTTCAGGCGGGTTGCCGCGACGTCACCGGGCCAGTCCCTCGGTCGCTCTTGATAAGAAGCTATGTTTGCTGCAGTCTGCCAAGAAACGGATAAACAGCTTTTCAGCTCTTCAAATACCGTCTCCGTGCCAGTTGTACATGCCGGTCAGGCGGAATTTCTCGTGGCGGTCCAGCTGCACGACCCTGCCATCCTGCACAAGCAGGGTGATGGTGCCTGTGCGTAATTCCGCCAGTGCTTCGTACAGTTTCTGTTCCAGCAGCGGCGGCAGCGCTGATTGTCTCCGGGCCAGTGTATTTGTCATGACGGCACCTGCGTTATTCACCAAACAACGGTGTTGAAAGGTAGCGTTCCGCCCCGTCCGGCAGGATGACCACAATCGTCCTGCCCCTGAACTCGTCCAGCCGGGCCAGGCGAACAGCTGCGGCTGCGGCGGCACCGCTGGAGATGCCGACCAGTATCCCCTCCTCCCGGGCCAGCCGTCGGGCAAAATCGATCGCCTCATCGCCGGTTACCGTTTCAACCCGGTCAACCAGGCTCAGGTCAAGGGTGTCAGGTATGAAGCCGGCGCCGATCCCCTGGATTTTGTGGGGGGCCGGTTGCAGCGGCTTGCCTGCCAGTTGCTGGCTGATGACCGGACTTTCAGCCGGTTCCACCGCCACCGAGAGGATCTGTTTGCCCTGCTGCTGCTTGATATAGCGGGAGATGCCGCTGATGGTGCCGCCGGTGCCGACCCCGGATACCAGCAGGTCAATGCCGCCATCGGTATCGGCCCATATTTCGGGTCCGGTGGTCAGTTCGTGAATCTGGGGGTTGGCCGGATTCTTGAACTGCTGGGGCAGGAAGTAGCGTTTCGGGTCGCTGGCGGCCAGCTCCTCTGCCTGGGCAATCGCCCCCTTCATGCCCAGTGAGCCGGGCGTCAGCAGCAGGTTGGCCCCCAGGGCAGACAGCACGCGGCGACGTTCAATACTCATGGTCTCAGGCATGGTGAGAGTCAGTTTGTAGCCACGGGCAGCCGCCACATAGGCCAGGGCGATGCCGGTGTTGCCGCTGGTCGGTTCTATGATCTCAACACCCGGCTTCAGGATCCCCCGTTTTTCGGCATCCCAGATCAGATTGGCGCCGACGCGGCATTTGACTGAGTAGGCCGGGTTGCGCCCCTCGATCTTTGCCAGTACCGTTGCCTGTGCTCCGGCTGTGACCGTGTTCAGTTTAACCAGGGGGGTGTTGCCGATTGATTGTGAGTTGTCGCTGAAGATGCGTGCCATGGTCTGATCCTTTCCTGCATCCTGTTCTTGTCTGCCATCTGTTGTTACTTTACTGTGATGCTGTTTAATTCGTCAAGATAAAAAATACACAATCTGGTAAAGAATTATATTATTAAAATACATTAAAATAGTATAGTATGCGTCGGCGGTTGTAGCGAGACAGTTGCAACAACCTATTCAGGTTGACAATCGCCCGATGCTCTGCAAAGGTTTTATTCGGATTTCAGCTCTGGACAGGAGGATACAATGCACCACGGCGGTCTGCATGAGGACGCCATAGCCGGCAAGGCCTACGACGCACGTCTGCTGCGCCGTTTTCTTGGCTATCTGGTGCCCTACCGTCTGGCGGTGGGGGGGATTCTGCTGCTGCTGCCGTTGACCACGCTCTGCCGCCTGGGGCAGCCGCTGCTGCTGAAATATGCCATTGACCATGCCATTACACCCGGCCGGCTGGATCTGTTGGCCGGTCCGGCGGCCCTGTTTCTGCTGCTGCTGTTGCTTGAGGCGCTGCTGACCTGGGGTGAGGTCTACGGTCTGCAGATGGTGGGACAGCGGGTGATGGCCGATCTGCGGGCTACCCTGTTTCAGCACCTGCTGCGCCTGCCGGTGCCCTGGTTTGACCGGTCTGCCACCGGCGGGGTGGTTACGCGCCTGACCAGTGATGTGGAGGCGCTGGGGGAGATGTTTGCCGCAGGGATCGTGTCGGTGATCGGTGACTTCCTGCTGCTGGCCGGGATCGTGGCAGCCATGCTCTGGATGGACCCCAGGCTGTCGCTGGTGACCTTTACAGTGCTGCCGCCGCTGATCTTTGTGGCCTGGCTGTTCCGGCGCAATATGCGTCAGGCCTTTCGTGAGGTTCGCTCGCGGCTGGGCAAGATGAACGGGCATCTGGCCGAAGTGCTTGGCGCGGTCTCCGTTGTGCAGGCCTTTGGCAAGGAGCGTGAGGAACAGGCCCGTTTCAGCGAACTTAACGCCGCGCACCGTGATGCCAACCGGCCGGTCATCATCTGGGATGCCTCACTCTACGCCATTGTTGAGATGTTCTCCTCCCTGGCGATTGCCCTGATCATCTGGTACGGCAGCGGCCAGATGCTGCAGGGGCTGCTGACCTTCGGCACCCTGGTGGCCTTTATCCAGTACATAGAAAAATTCTTTGGGCCGATCCGGGATCTCTCGGCCAAGTACGGCATCATGCAGGGGGCCATGGCTGCCCTGGAGCGAATCTTTGCCCTGCTGGATGAAAAAGAAGAGGCGGCAAATCCCCCCGCCCAAGTGGGCACCCCCCTTTGCCAAAGGGGGGATGGGGGGATTTCGTTCCCCTTTGTTGCCTTCCGCAATGTCAGCTTCTCCTATCGTCCCGATGAGCCGACCCTGCTTGATGTCAACCTGAGCCTGCAGAAGGGGGAGCGGCTGGCCCTGGTGGGGGAGAGCGGCGGCGGCAAGACCACCGTGATCAGGCTGCTGTCCCGGATGTATGAACTGGATCAGGGGCAGATTCTGGTTGATGGTGTTGATATCCGCCGGATTCCTCGGGAACAGCTGCGCCGCCGCATGGCGCTGGTCTCCCAGGAGCCGTTTATCTTTGCGGGCAGCATCGCTTTTAATATCTGCCTGGGAGATTCCCGGGCCGCAGAACGGGTACGCCAGGCAGCGGTTACCGTGGGGGCGGACCGCTTTATAGAACAGCTGCCGTTGGGGTACGAGACCGAGCTGGCCGAGCGGGGCGGTGATCTGTCGCTGGGAGAACGGCAGTTGCTCTGCTTTGCCCGGGCCGTGGCCTTTGACCCTGAACTGCTGATCCTGGATGAGGCCACCGCCAGCGTGGACAGTGAAAGTGAGCGCCTGATTCAGGAAGGGGTTGAGCGGCTGCTGGCCGGACGCACCGCCCTGGTGATCGCCCACCGGCTCTCCACGGTGCGGGATGCCGACCGGATCGTGGTGATCAACCGGGGACGGGTGGTGGAGGAGGGGCGTCACGATCAGCTGCTGGGCCTGAACGGCGAGTATGCCCGCCTGTACTGTCTGCAGTTTGATTGCGGCGCCGATTGAGTATACAAGATTTCCTGCTTTTAGCGCTTGACCAAGGCTACCCGCCTCGGTAAGACTGAGACATTAACCCTATTCGGGAGGTTTCCCCATGTGTACCACCTGCGGCTGCGGACCTGTTTCCGGCCATCATCATGACCACGAACATATCCATGAACATGAACATCGCCATGGCGACCAAAGCCACACGCATCCCCATCCCCACAGTCATGATCATGACCATGCCGAGCAGCATCACCACCATGATCATCTGCATGACGACGGCCAGCCCCATCAGCACAGCCATGAGGAGGCCCATCGCAGTAAGAAGATCAGTATTGAGGAGGATATCCTGGCCAAGAACAACCGGCTGGCCTCCTTCAACCGAGCCCTGTTCAAGGAAAAGGGGATTCTGGTGCTGAACCTGGTCTCTTCCCCCGGTTCCGGCAAGACCACCCTGTTGGAGCGCACCCTGCGTGACCTGTCCGGAAAATATCGCTGCGCGGTGATCGAGGGTGACCAGCAGACCGACAACGATGCCCGCCGGATCGCCGCCACCGGCGTGCCGGTCAAGCAGATCAATACCGGTGCCGGCTGTCACCTGGATGCCCATATGGTGATGCACGCCACCGAGGCCTTTGATCTGGATCAGCTGGATATCCTGTTTATCGAGAACGTCGGCAACCTGGTCTGCCCGGCTGCCTTTGACCTGGGTGAGGCCCACAAGGTGGTGGTGCTGTCGGTGACCGAAGGGGAGGACAAGCCGCTGAAGTACCCCCAGATGTTCCATAACTCTGATCTGATGCTGCTGAACAAGGTGGACCTGCTGCCGCACCTCTCCTTTGACGTGCCCCAGTGCAAAGAGTATGCGGGCCGGGTCAGCCATGATCTGGCAATCCTTGAACTCTCCGCCACCAGCGGACAGGGGCTGGATGCCTGGTATGGCTGGCTGCAGCAGGAGCTGGGGAGATAATCCGTCAGGGGTTGCGCATAGCCGGGATTGTACAAGGGGTGGGGTTCCGCCCCTTTGTCTTTCGCCTGGCAGCGGAGTTGGGACTGACCGGTTGGGTCCGCAACAGCCCGGCCGGGGTTGAGCTGGAACTGCAGGGCAGGGCAGAACAGCTTGCCGGTTTTCGTCAGCGCCTGCAGGCAGAACTGCCGCCGCTGGCAGTGATCAGCTCGCTTGAATCCCGTGACCTCCCGCTATTACAGGATGAGACCGGTTTTGCGATCCTTGCCAGCAGCGACGGCAGGCGTGAGGCCCGGATCGCCCCGGACAGCGCGCTGTGTGCCGACTGTCTGAGAGAATTGTCTGATCCTGTTGACCGCCGTTACCGGCATCCCTTCATCACCTGTACCAACTGCGGTCCCCGCTGGACCATTGTGACTGGTATCCCCTACGACCGTCCCCTGACCACCATGGCGCCGTTTCCGCTCTGTCCGGCCTGCGAGGCGGAATACCGCAATCCCCTTGACCGCCGGTTCCATGCCCAGCCGATTGCCTGCCCGGATTGCGGCCCCCGGCTGTCCTTGGTGCCCGGCCACGCCGATCCGCTGGGACAGGCCATTGCCCTGTTGCAGCAGGGGCTGATTGTGGCAATCAAGGGACTGGGCGGCTATCACCTGGCGGTGGATGCCTGTAATAATCAGGCGGTGGCACATCTGCGGCAGCGCAAGCAACGGGATGAAAAACCGTTTGCGGTGATGGTGCCCGATCTTGCAATGGCCCGACAGCTGGCTGATCTTGACCAGTTGGAGGAACGTTTGCTGGCTGCCCCCGAGGCACCGGTGGTGATTGTGCGCAGCAAAACTGCTACGCCGGTTGCTGAGCTGGTTGCGCCGGGCAGCCGCTGGATCGGTCTGATGCTGGCCTATACGCCGCTGCACCAGTTGCTGTTTGCCGATACCGGGCTGAAGGCGTTGGTGATGACCAGCGCCAATGCCTCTGACGAGCCGATGCTCAGTGATGATGCTGAGGCTGCGGCGCAGTTGGCAGGCATTGCCGATGCCATTCTGGCCCATAACCGCATGATTCAGGTGCGCACCGACGATTCCGTACTACGGGTCTTTCAGGGCAGGCCGCTCTTCTATCGCCGCTCACGGGGCTATGTACCACGGCCGGTGCCGCTGCCGTTTGATGCCGGCAAGATCCTGGCGGTGGGGGCGGAACTGAAGAACACGGTCTGTCTGACCCGCGCTAGAGAGGCCTTTCTCAGCCAGCATATCGGTGACCTGAAGAATGAGGCCACGCTGGACACCTTTTGCCGGACGATTGACCATCTCGGCACGATCATGGAGATCAAGCCTGAACTGGTGGCCTGTGACCGGCACCCCGATTATCTCTCTACCCGCTATGCCGAGGAGCTGGGACTGCCGCTGGTACGGGTCCAGCACCATCATGCCCACATGGCCTCCTGTATGGCTGAAAACGGCCTGGATGGCGACCTGATCGGTGTGATCTTTGACGGTACCGGTCTGGGGGATGATGGAACGGTCTGGGGCGGTGAGTTTCTGGTGGGAGGCTATGGCGCAGTGGAACGGGCCGGTCATCTGAAGCAGGTGCGCCTGCCCGGCGGCGATCTTGCTGCCCGTGAACCGTGGCGGATGGCTGCTGCCTGGCTGTGGGAGCCGCTTGGTGACGGGATCTGGCAGCTACCCGGCATGCCGGTGCTTGCTGCCACTGACAGGCAATTACTGCAGGCCGTGCTGGAGCGGGGGATCAATGCACCGCTTACCTCAAGCATGGGGCGGTTGTTTGATGCGGCTGCATTCCTGGTGGGGGCGGCAACCCGCAACAGCTTTGACGGGCAGGCCGGCATGGCGCTGGAGGCGTTGGCAGAGGCCGCAGCAACAACAGAGCTGCTGCTGTACCGCTTGCAGCCGGGGACGCCGTTTCAGCTTGACCCGGCACCGCTGTTGCTGGAGCTGTTGCAGCGGCTGCAGGCAGGCGAATCCGCTGCGTCGCTGGCCCGGGCCTTCCATGCCGGTCTGGCTGCGGCGGTGGTGGATGGGTGCGACCTGATCCGCCAGGAGACCGGGCTTGACCGTGTGGTGCTGTCCGGTGGTGTGTTTCAGAATCGCCTTTTGACCGAGTTGGTGTATACTTTCTTGGCAAAATCAAATTTTTCCGTCTTTATACACCGGCTGGTGCCGCCCAACGATGGCGGGATTGCCTTGGGGCAGGCGGTTATTGCGGCAAAAAGGAGTTGAACAGATGTGTCTTGGTGTGCCGATGCAGATTCTTGAAATCAATGACGATATGGTGCTGGCCGAGATCGACGGTGTACAGCGCGAGGCCAGTCTGATGATGCTGGGCGATCCGGTTGCGGTGGGAGATTATGTGATCGTACATGCCGGGTTTGCCATCTCGCGGATCGATCCGGCTGAGGCGGAGGAAACCCTGCGGATCATGCGGGAGATCTTCAATCCTGAGGATATGGCGTGAAGTTCCAGGATGAATACCGTGATCGTGAACTGGTGCAGGGGCTGGCTGCCGCCATAGCAGAGGAGGCCCGGCAGTTGCCGGAGCCGGTGCGGCTGATGGAGGTCTGCGGTACCCACACCATGGCCATTGCCCGTTTTGGCCTGAAGTCGTTACTGCCGGAGCAGGTGAAACTGGTGTCCGGTCCCGGTTGTCCGGTCTGCGTGACGCCGGTCAGTTATATTGACCATGCCATTGCCCTTTCCGGTCTGCCGGATACGGTTATCACCACCTTTGGTGATCTGTTGCGGGTGCCCGGCTCCAATTCATCCCTGATGGCCGAGCGGGCCAAAGGGGCTGATATCAGGATCGTCTATTCTGCGCTTGACGCGGTCAAGCTGGCCCTTGAACTGCCGCACAAACGGGTGGTGTTCCTGGGGGTGGGATTTGAAACCACCACCCCCACGGTGGCAGCCGCCATCCTTTCAGCAGAACAACAGGGATGTACAAACTTCTTTGTGCTGACCAGCCACAAGACCATGCCGGGCCCGATGCAGGCCCTGTCGGCAGACCCGCAACTACAGATCCGCGGCTACCTCTGTCCGGCCCATGTCAGCACCGTGATCGGCGCTGATGCCTATCGGCCCCTGGCTGAAAAATTCGGCATCCCCTGTGTGGTGACCGGTTTTGAGCCGGCAGATGTGCTGCAGGGAGTGCTGATGCTGGTGCAACAATGCCGCGCAGGTCGTGCCGCAGTTGAGAATCAGTACAGCCGCGCGGTATCGAACCAGGGCAATGCGAAGGCTCAAGAGCTGATCAGGCGTGTCTTTGAACCGGCTGATGCCGTTTGGCGTGGTCTGGGTGTCCTGCCGGACAGTGGTCTGGTTCTGCGTGCCGCCTATGCCGGCTATGATGCAGCCCGTATGTTGCCGGTGGAGCTGCCGCCTGCCCGTGAACCGGCCGGCTGCCGCTGTGGTGAAGTCCTGACCGGCCGGATCGCCCCCAAGGACTGTCCGTTGTTTGGCTCTGTCTGCAGTCCCGAGACGCCGGTGGGGGCCTGCATGGTCTCCAGCGAGGGAAGTTGCGCCGCTGCCTGGCGCTATGGTTGTCCTGAATAATCCGATTTACTTACGAGGACGAGGGAGCACTCCGATGGAAAGTATGGCCAAACTGAGGGAAGAATATAGATTTACCGCTGAGGATGCCGGCAACCTGCTGGATCTGATGCCGGTGGCAGAGGAGTATCTTAACGGGTTGTCTGACCACTTCATGCAATATCTGACCGATATCCCCGAAGCACAGAAGATCATTGCCGGCAATTCCAGCCGGGATCGGCTTGAAGCATTCCATCGGCACTGGTTTCGCACCCTTTTTCAGGGGACCTATGACGATGAGTACCTGCGTTCACTGAAGCGGATTGGGCAGGCCCATGTGCGGGTCGGCCTGCCGGTTCACTATGTCAATGCTGCCATGAACCATGTGCGCCATGCCATTCAGCATATGATTCACGATACCTTTGAGGACCGCGACCAGCGCCGTCTGTACCGAGAATCGGTGGACAAGATTCTGGATATGAACCTGGCGGTGATGACCTCTTCCTATCGAGATGAAGAGATGCGCAAGGTCTTTGTGTCCCGTTCGCTGGAGTCTGGCCTGATCCATCTGTCGGAACGGTTTACCTATGGCCTGAATCTGGTGCTGGTATTGGCCCTGGCCGGGGTCTCAATCGGTGTGGTGGGCCTGTTTGTCAGTGACATCATGAAGATATTTCAAGGTGATGTCGAAAAGGGGATTCTGTCAGCCTTGGGGGCCATGTTGATCCTCTGGATGATGATCGAGCTGCTGGATAACGAGATCAAGAACCTGAAGGGGGGGAGTTTCAACATCCTGGTCTTTGTGGGAGTGATCATTGTGGCCATGGTGCGGGAGATCCTGATTTCGACCCTGCGGCATGACGACCTGAAGACCCAGGCCTTTCTGACCGTGACCCTGCTGGTGCTGGGAATTGTCTACTTCCTGGTCAGCAAGGCCCAGAAGTGTCCCTTCAAGGAAAAGGAGTAGCGTCATCGGCCATATTCTGGAGGGAATAACCGGCGGCTGGCAGTATCGCGGTCGGCTGCGGGATCTGGTTGCACAGACACCGGCGTCCCGCATGCTGCTGGATCAGGAACCGTCAGTGCTGTCAGAACAGGGTGTCAGGGCGCTGGCCCTTGATTTTGACGGGGTGCTGGCTCCTCACGCTGCCGACCAGCCGCTGCCTGAAGTGACCGACTGGTTGAGGCGCGCGGTGGCGGTGTTCGGTGTAGAGCGGGTCTGTATCCTTTCAAATCGTCCCTTTGGTCCCCGGGTGGACTGGTTTGCCACCCAGTTTCCCGGCCTGCGTTTTGTCTCCGGTGTGCGTAAAAAACCGTATCCGGATGGCCTGAAAAAAACAGGGGAACTGGCTTCAGTTCCCCTGTCATCGATTCTGATGGTTGATGATCGTCTGCTGACCGGCTGTCTGTCTGCCCTGCTGGCCGGTGCCCGTCCTTTGTATATCCGTAATCCCTATTGCTCGTTTTCGTCTCATCCTGCTAAAGAGCTGTTTTTCATGCTGCTCAGGCGGTGTGAACGGCTGTTTGTGCGCTTAGTGTCCTGAGCCGGGACCGGCTCAGTCCATCTCCAGCACTACGCTGACCAGAATCCATTCCTCATCCAGGTCAAACAGCAGGTTCATTGAGTTGGCCTGCTTGGTGCAAATGATGTAGTCGCTTCCGGTTGCCACTGACGGCGTTGAGAGTCTGACATCCAGCCCACCCTTTGAAAGGTGCTGCTTGACATTGCCTGCCACCATGTTGGCGATCTCTCCCAGGGCGTCAAAGACATCCTGATCGATTTCGTTGACTTCCATGTCAAGCATGGCCTCGGTCAGTTTCATGGCCAGCGAGGTCGGCTGATGGATCGAGATCAGCCCGTTGTAGGTGCCGGCCAGCCCGACCATGGCCGATACGCAGTCCTGGAAGTGTTCCATCGGGTCGACTTCCAGAGGCAGGTGCATCAGATCAAGGCCCAGCATGGTTGAATACACGCTGCGCGTGTCGTCTATCAGATTTTTGGCCAGCGCTTCGGGGGTTGTGTTGAGGGCTGCCAGCACCTCGACTGGAATCGGCATAGGACAATCCTTTTTCTGCTGCAATCTGCTAAAACGATTGAATTCATGGTATACAGCGGTATCTAAAGTTTTGCAAGTGCCTGTTCAATCTGGCTGCAAAGTGTCTTTAACACCTTGATCCGTGCATGATTCTTGTCGTTGGCCTCCACCAGGGTCCAGGGGGCGATCTCGGTGCTGGTACGGTCGATCATGTCGCAGACCGCCTGTTCATACAGCGGCCACTTTTCACGATTGCGCCAATCCTCCTCCGTTATCTTGAACCGCTTGAATCCGATTTTCTCCCGTTCCTTGAACCGTTTCAGCTGTTCATCCTGGGTAATGGCCAGCCAGAACTTGGCTACTACCGTGTGATTGCGCACCATCTGTTCCTCAAAGTCGTTGATCTCGCTATAGGCCCGCATCCAGTCGGTCTGGGAGCAAAAACCCTCCACCCGCTCAACCAGTACCCGGCCATACCAGGAGCGATCAAAGATCGCAAAACGTCCCCGGCGGGGGAGGTGGCGCCAGAAACGCCACAGATAGGGCTGTGCCCGTTCTTCTTCACTGGGGGCGGCAATCGGAATGATCCGGTAGGCCCTGGCGTCAAGGGCCTGGGTTATCCGGCGGATACTGCCACCCTTGCCGGCGGCATCGTTTCCCTCAAACAACACCACCACCGAAATCCTGTCAAAATCCTTATGACGGGAAAGCAGGTTCAGGCGGCCTTGCAGGATTTCAAGCTCATCATCATATTTTTTCTTGATGACCTTTTTGGTCATATCCAGGGTCTGCAGAATCTGAAGCCCGTCAATGGAGCTGAAAAGGGGGGGCAGCGGCTCACTGGCCTGGGGTGTCTCCGGCGCATCAAGGCGTCGGCGCAGTGCATCAAGCAGGGCCTTGCCGATGGAGAGCGAACGGTAGCGGTCATCGGCGCCTTCCACAATAATCCAGGGTGCTTCCGGTGTGCTGGTTGTCCGCAGCATCCGTTCCGAAACCAGCCGGAAGCGGTCATACTGCTTGTAGTTTTTCCAGTCGCTCTCCTTGATCCGCCAGCTGGTTTTGGGGTCTTTTTCCAATTTCCTGAGCCGCTTTTTCTGTTGGTCTTCCGAGAGATGCAGCCAGAATTTGAGGATTAATGCCCCTTCGTTGCAGAGCATGGTCTCGAAGCGGATGATCCGGTCCAGTTGCTGATCCAGTTCGGCATTCTTTGTCCGTCCATGGACGTTATCAACCAGCGGGGCCGAGTACCAGGAACCGATGAAGATGCCGATTTTTCCCTTGGGGGGCAGGTCGCGCCAGTAGCGCCACATCGGTGGCCGCTCCCGCTCTTCGTCGGTCAGCTCCCGCTGGGCGTGGGACTCAATGTGACGGGGGTCCATCCACTCGTGCAGCAGGTTCATGGTTTCACCCTTGCCCGCACAGTCAACTCCGGCCAGCAGGATGATGACCGGGAAACGGGCTGACTGCAGCAGGTCAAGCTGGGCATCAAGAAGAGCCTCCCGCAGGTTGGGCAGCTCTTTCTTATAGACTTCCTTGCTGATTTTGTGGCCGAGCTCAGCTGATTCGAACATGGCGGCACCTCCCGGTCTGCATCTGAAGGCTGTATACCACACAATCTGTCCGGGGCAAGCGGGAGCGCTTTTTTCTTTGTCCAGTTCCAGACTGTTATGCTATGATTCAAAAACGATGTGTACCAACAAACAGGAGGAAACAGTGAAAGCAACTATCGTAACATTGATGATCGCTGCACTTGCATTAGCGGGTTGCCAGGACAAGCCCAAGACTGAAGCACCAACTAACCAGCAGGCTGCGGGCGCTCTGCCTGCCGGCCATCCACCGGTTGGCGGCATGCCGCCGGCTCAGGATGGTAAGGCTGCCATGCCTGGCGGAGCTGAAAAGGGCGATCCCCATGCCGGTCTGAAGCCGACCGCCATCCCGCAAGGTGTCCCCACCAAGTCCGGCAAGGTGCTGGAAGTTCTTGATGGCGGCCAGTATATCTATATGCAGGTACAGCATGATGACGGCAAGAAGATCTGGGTTGCAGCCCTGCCGATGAAGGTTGCCAAGGGTGACAAGGTCAAGTACGCAGACGCACCGGCTCTGCCGAACTTCCCCAGCAAGACCCTGAAGCGTACCTTTGATGCCCTGGTTCTGACCCAGGCGGTAGAGGTTGTGAAGTAAACAGGTCTGATCCTGAAGCGTTGTGAAAGGCGGCTGAACGAAAGTTCAGCCGCCTTTTTTAGTGGTCCAGGCGCCGTAGCGCGTCTGCGGCTGGCCTGTGCCGGGGTACCAGCTTCAAGAGCTGCCGGTAACAGTGCGCTGCATTTTTGAGCTGCCCGTACTGCTCATACAGCTCTGCAAGTAAGAGCCAGCCCCAGGGGTGGTCAGGTTCATTCTGGGTGATTTGGCAGTACTGTTGCTCAGCCTGGTGCGGGTCGCCATCCGCAGCATAACGGTCACCGGCCTGCATGGCCGTTACGGCGCTGTAGCCGGCATCCCTCTGGATGGCAAGCAGCTGTTGCATGCTGCAGTTGTTGCGGTACTGAGCGGTGCGGGCAAGCAGGCGCTTGACCTGCTGCCGGCCGTTCGGGGTTGCCAGCACGGCCTCGTCCCTGCTGCTTTCAAACAGGGTCTCCGCCACTTTTTCTACGGCGACAGCCGTTTCAAACAGCGCTGTGCCGGGGTAGTAGGCCAGCGGCGCCACCTGCAGGTCATCGGGTTGAATCCGTTTGATCAGGTTGATCGTCTGCTGCCGGTCGGCATCAGATTCTTCGGGAATACCGGTGATCAGGTAGACTGAAAGTTGCATGCCGCTCTGTCTGATCAGGTCTGCCGCTTCGACGACCTGTTCCGGCATGATCCGTTTGCCCAGCAGTTTCAGCATGGCTGATGAACCTGATTCTACCCCCAGCTGGACGCATTCACAGCCTGCTCGCCGCATCCATGCCAGGGTTTCACAGTCAATCGCCTCAACTCGTGACTGGCAGTTCCAGAAGATGTTGACCCGTCTTTCAATCAGTTCGCGGCAGAGCTCGACGGTTCTGCGGCGGTCTGCCGTGAAGGTGTCATCACGCAGGGAAAGGTACAGCAGGCCATAGTGGTCACGGAGGTAGAGCATCTCCTCTGCCACGGAATGGGCTGAGCGATAGCGTACCCGCCGCCCCCAGAAGGCCGGGGATGCACAGAAGCTGCATGCGGCAGGGCAACCGCGGGAACTGCTGATAAATTCGGCCTGCAGCGGTTGGTCAACATTAATCGCTTCATGGAGCCAGAGAGAGGGAAACGGCAGGCGATCCAGATCCGGCCAGGGTGGGCGTTGCCCGGTCCGCCGGATCGTGCCGTTGTCACGCATGACCAGGCCGGGAACGGCTGTCAATGGGCTACCGTTGTCCAGTGCCTCCAAAAGTTCCAGCAGTGTCTGTTCTGCTTCGCCGACGGCAACCAGGTCAACTTCGGGGTGACGTTTGAGAATTAACTCCGCCTGATGGGTTGCATGGCCGCCGCCCAGCAGGATGATGGTGTCGGGCAAGGTCTGCCTGACCAGGCCGGCCAGCTGCAGGGTGGCATGCCGGTTGTGGGTCCAGTGCGAAAGCCCCACGATTGACGGCCGCTGCTGGAGCAGCAGGTCGATAATGGCCCTGTCGTTCATCCCGCACAGGTTGGCCAGGGTTGCCGGCATACCCCGTGAACGCAGCAGCGCGTATAACGAGCAGAGGCCGATCGGCAGCAGGGTCTCAAAATCTCCGGGGCGGTGATTCCGGGAGGAGGCTGTTATGTAGGCAAGGAGTGTGTGCATGGTGGGCAGGCCAAAAAAAACGGGCTCACGTATGAGCCCGTACAGGTCGTAAAGCTGCTGTCAGTTACTTGGTAAGCGTGTCGGGCAGGTTAAGTCCCAGATGGTCGTTCGCCAGAACATCGCCTTCCTTCTCTTCTTCAATGCCAAGCATCAGGTCATTGATGTTGATCGTATCAGGGGTGACCCGGTCAATCCGGCGGGCACCCAGATAGCGTGACAGATAGTAAGGGGTGTCCATGGAGGAGATGACCACCCGGTGCTCGGCCGATGAGGCATGAATCATTTTGCGGTTGCCCAGGTAGATGCCGACATGTGACGCAAACGGTGCGTAGGTGCGGAAGAAGACCAGGTCGCCACGCCGCAGGTCGCCGCGGGGAACCTCGTTGCCCACTCTGAACTGTTCACGTGCGGTGCGTGGCAATGAAACCTTCTGCTCACGGAACACCTGCTGGGTAAAACTTGAGCAATCAAGGGCATAACGGCTGTTGCCACCAAAACGGTAACGTGCGCCCAGGAAACCGTAGGCTGATTTTTGCAGGGTGGAGAAGGTGGTGGAGCGTTCTTCAAGGTTTTTCGCGAGGTCAACCGGGGTATCGGCATCAATGTCGGAAAGTTCCGACAGGGTGGCACTCAGCTCCTGCTCATTCAACAACTCGCTGTTAACCAGCTCCAGGCGTTTGCCGCGCGTCTGTCGGGCTGCTGTCAGGTCGCAGGTTGCAGCGGTGTCTGCCAGGGCGAGAACCTGTCCCGGCTTGACCTTGTTTGCCTTTAAATTGTTAATCCGGCGCAGTTCAGACATTTTTTTGCCGGTTTTTTTGGCGATTTTGGGCAGGGTATCCCCTTTTGCAACCGTATAGCTACTGCAGTTTTCAATGACAGGTTGAGCAGAGGCACGGGAGGGGATGATCAGGGTGGTGCCCTTGGCAATACGGATGCTGCTCAAATTGTTGGCAGCCTTGAGCTCTTCAACTGAGACGCGGTATTTACGTGCGATGCTGTGAAGGGATTCTTTTGTGCGGACCTGGTGGGTTTTGGAGGCAAGGGCCGACAGGGGAAGGGCAAGCAGTAGCAGGCAGATGGCTGATATGAGTCGAATGCAATGCGTCATGTGTCCTCCTTCCTGGAGATTTTATGAAACAGGTTTATGGCATATATAACAACATTGTTTTTTTGTCAAGTTTTGGTGGTGTCCGACCATATGCATTAATCGTGCCGTTATTTTTGTTTTTGTGGGCCTTTTACGATAACCCGTACGGTGGTCGGTTCAAGCCCCACCACCGTCATGCCGGGCGGAACCCGGACATGGGAGAGGGATACCCGCAGGGTATTGTGCCCCTCCTGGACGCCACCCAGGTCCAGGTCTGCGGTCAGGTCAAGCTGGCGGGGTGACGGTACCAGGCCGGAGGCCGAGCGCAGGCGTACCGTGACCTCTTCGGGGGAGACCCGCGTCAGGGTCATGCCGTTGGGCAGGCCATGGAAGGTAAGCGGTACCGGCACAATGGCCACTTCTCCCTGGCGGGCGGAAAGCAGTAGCCAGATGACGGTAACTCCAAGAAGTATGGATGTTTTTGGTAGCAGGTCGTTGAAGATCCGCCTGATAAGCGGGCGTTTCTTCTGCTGTTCCCGGGGGGTCAGCAGTGCTTCGAGTCTGTTTCTGAGCTGAACAGGGGTAAGCAGGGTGGTCAGTTCGCCTGCCTCTGCCAGTGACACCTCTCCCCGTTCTTCCGATACCACCAGTACCACCGCATCGGTGCGTTCCGTCAGGCCAATGGCGGCCCTGTGGCGGGTGCCGTACTGCTGGGGCAGCTGTTGTGAGTCGGATAGCGGCAACAGGCATGCCGCCTGCATGATCCGCTCGTCCCGGATCAGTACGGCTCCGTCATGGAGCGGTGTGCCGTCCTTGAAGATGCTGCTCAGCAGCGGTGCGGAGACCAGTGCCTCCAGCTGTGTCCCGTTGCTCAGGTGGTCATCCAGCTGATCGGTGCGCTGAAAAACGATGATGGCTCCGCAGCGTGACTCGGCAAGGCCAAAGACGGCTTCGGCAATGATGTTGGGGCCTGAACAGTGTTGTTCGCTGCCCCCTCCCACCAGTTCCCTGAGCTTGCTGAAACGGTAGAGGGTTTGACGGATCTCGTTCTGAAAGATGACGACGATGACCACGATCACGACGGTGCCCAGCTGTTGTAGTACCCAGCTGGTCATATGCAGCCCGGTCTGGCGGGTGACAAAGTAGATGGCCGTAATCGTGCCGAGTCCTGCCAGAACCTGGATGGCTCGGCTTTTGCGAAACCATGAGTAGAGCTGATAGATCAGGATGCTCATGATCAGAATGTCGAAGATGTCCTGGAGTCTGAAGTGGGGCATGGTAAGCGATTCTCCTGTTGCGGCAACAGGGATTTGCGGCGTTTCTGCTGGCATGGAGTACTAAAGTATGGTAGATGAATAAGCCTTATCTTATATCATCAAACACTTGCTGAAGGGTACAAAAAACCATGTTCAGGCTATCGCAAAAAGGGGAGCAGATCCAGCAGATGTTCGACACCATCGCTCCCCGCTACGATTTTCTTAATCATCTGCTCAGCTTCGGTATTGATAAACGCTGGCGCCGGACCGCGGTACGTCTGATCAAGGCCCCGGAGGGGGGACGCGTACTGGATGTCGCCACCGGAACCGGGGATGTTGCGCTTGAGATTGCACGGGTAACCCCAGCCTCACTGAAGATTACCGGCGCGGATTTCAGTCCTGAAATGGTTGCTCTGGGACAGGCCAAGATTGCCGCGTCCGCCTATGCCGACCGGATTGACTTCAAGGTGGCCCCCTGTGAGGATCTGCCCTTTGGGGCGGATACCTTTGACTCGGTGACGATCGCCTTTGGTATCCGTAACGTGGTTGACCGTCGTCTTGGCCTGGCAGAACTCTGGCGGGTGATCAAGCCGGGCGGCCGTTTGGTGATTCTGGAATTTTCTACACCACGCTCTGCGTTGTTCCGCTGGCTCTATCACTTCTATTTTCGCACCATTCTGCCGGTTATCGGCGGGATTTTTTCCAAATATGATGCGTACAAGTACCTGCCCGATTCAGTGCTTGAATTTCCCTCCAGTGAAGAATTCTGTGCCACCATGGGTGATATCGGCTTCAAGCATGTGCGTTGTCAGGCGTTGACTTTCGGTATCGCCTCGATCTATACCGGGGCCAAAGAGTAATGCAGATTGCCGAGCTTCAGCAGCTGCAGGAGTGGTTCGGCAGCTATGTGGCAACCTTTGGGGATCTGGACCCGGAAGGGTTGCGGAATATCCGTCTCAAGCAGGATCATACGCAGCGGGTGGTGGCCTGCATGGAGGCGCTGGCCGCAGGCGAAGGGCTGACTGATGCAGAGACGACACTGGCTTGTGCGGTGGCCCTGCTGCATGATGTCGGTCGTTTTCCTCAATACCGCCGCTGGCGTACCTTTCGTGACAGCGAGTCTGACAACCACGCCCGCCTGTCGCTGGAGGTGATCCGCGACGAAGCCCTGCTGCAACGTCTGCCTGCCGAAGAGCAACTGCTGATAGAGGAGGCGGTACGCCTTCATAATCTGCTGACCCTGCCGGACAGGATCAGCTCCCCGACGGACCGTTTTATCCGTTTGATCCGTGATGCCGATAAACTGGATATCTGGAGGGTCTTTCTCGACTATTTCCAGTTGCCCGAGGGAGAACGAGCCTCGGCGGTGGGGTTGGGGTTTCCCGACCTGCCGGAGGTAACGCCGGCCTGCCTGGAGGCCCTTGCAGCGGGGGAAATTGTCAGGCTTGAGCAGGCCCGGGTGCTGAACGACTTCAAGCTGTTGCAGATCTCCTGGGTCTATGATCTGAACTTCACCACCACCCGGCGCCTGTTGCTTGAACGTGACTATCTGAGACGCCTGGCCGCCACCCTGCCGGCTTCCCCCCTTATACAGCGGGCCGTTGACCGTGCCATGTCGTCACTGTTGACGCAGTCCGGTCAGCCATAGCCCGAAGGCCGGCCCCTATGCTCCGCAACCTTTCATCGCTGCTGCTTCCGCTGATCGTCCTGCTGCTCTCCTGGTTGCTGCTTTCACGCGCCTTTTCCCTCTCGCCCGCACAACAGGAACTGCTGACCCTGGCTCCCTATCTGCTGGCAGCAGCGGCGCTTATATCCGGTTACCATTTCAAGCGGGGCAGGGTCTGTCTGCTGATCATTCTCGCTACGGTAAATTACTACCTGGGCAGCCATTACCTGGCTGCTGGCACAGTCACGCCGGAGGCCAACCTGGTCTATCGGGCCCTGGCGATCCTGCTTCCGTTTAACCTGCTGGTGATTGCCCTGATGCGGGAAAAAGGGATTACCGGCTGCACCGGGCGGATGCGGCTGACCTTCCTCGGCGGGCAGCTGTTCCTGCTCTGGCTGACGTTGCATCAGGGCAGTCAGGCGCTCTGGATGGCCCTGACCCATCCGCTGCTGCAGCTGTCACTGCTGGCCTCCCTGCCGATCCCGCAGCTCAGCCTGCTGATGCTGGTTGCTGCTGCCGGTATAACCTTATGGAAGGCCTGGCAGCGTCCAGCCCCAGTTGAGGGGGCGCTGCTCGGCGTGGTGATCACCTTTGCTGTGCTGCTGGCATGGCCTGCGGTGCCGTTCGTCACTACGATCTTCAGCGGCACCGCCAGTCTGATACTGGTGTTGGCCATTATTCAGGATTCCCATAACATGGCCTTCCGCGACGACATGACCGGTCTGCCGTCGCGGCGGGCCCTGAATGAACTACTGCGTGGTCTGGGCAGCCGCTATGCCATCGCCATGGTTGACGTCGATCACTTCAAACGCTTTAACGATACCTATGGTCATGATGTGGGCGACCAGGTATTGAAGGTGGTGGCGGGACGTCTGATGGCGGTCTCCGGCGGCGGCCGGCCCTTCAGGTATGGCGGTGAGGAGTTTACCGTCATTTTTCCCGGCAAGAGTGCCAAGGATGCCGCCCCCCACCTTGAGCGGCTGCGCAAGGCGATTGAGGAGTATAAAATGGCCCTGCGTTCCGATGGCCGTCCCAAGGATGACAGCAAAGGGCAGGTCAGCCGAAACAGACAGTACGCGAGCAGGGATGTCTCGGTGACGGTCAGCATCGGCGTGGCAGAGTCAGGCAGCCGCTATACCACTGCTGAAGAGGTGATCAGGGCGGCGGACTCGGCTTTGTACCGTGCCAAAAACGGTGGTCGTAATCAGGTCTGTCTGGCTGGGCAACGTTAGCTTGACATACCGTCTGATTTTACTAGAGTACCAGATCATATGCCTACGTTTCGAGGAGGGCAGATGCCCGTTCAAGATGAATGTCGTCTACCGGTAGAAAAGCTGCGCTGGACATGCGACCCTGAACAGTTTGATTTTACTACCACGGCCGATCTGCCTGACCTGGTGGATGCGGTGGGGCAGGAGCGTGCCCTGCGTTCGATCGAGTTCGGCCTGGGTGTCAGGGAGACCGGGTTCAACCTCTATATCTCCGGCCAGACCGGAACCGGCCGTACCTCTACCATCCGCAACCTGCTGCGCCAACGGGCCAAGTCTGAGCCCACGCCGGATGATTGGGTCTACGTCTATAACTTCAAGGATGCCGACAACCCGATCTCACTGTCGCTTCCGGCCGGCAGAGGCAGTGAACTGGCCGCCGACATGAAGGAGCTGGTGGAGGCGTTCAAGAACGATATCCCCAAGGCCCTTGAAAGCAAGGAGTACGAATCCCGCCGTACCGAGATCCTGGAACAGTATCAGGCCCAGAGCAATGAACTGTTTGAGACCCTTGAAACCGAATCGGAGCAGCATGGTTTTGTGCTGCAACGGACCGTATCCGGCCTGGTGATCGTACCACAGAAGGACGACCATAACTTCACCCAGGAAGAGTACGATGCCTTGACTGACGAGGAGCGTACCAAGCTTGAGGAACAGGGCAAATTATTGACGGAGCGCCTGAATGATGTCCTGCGGCAGGTGCGCGAGAACGAGAAGGCCACCAAGGACGCCCTGGCCCTGGCCGACCGTGAGCTTGGTCTCTCCTGTCTGGGACATCGCCTGGACCCGCTGCGGGAGAAATATGTCGATCTGGAAAAGGTGCTGGCCTATCTTGAAACCGTCCAGGAAGATATTCTGAAAAACCTGGAGGATTTCAAGCCGCAGCCGACGCAGCCCCAGATACCCGGTCTCAAGATCCCCCGTCAGGAACCCAGCTTTGAGCGCTATGAGGTCAACCTGCTGGTGGACAACAAGGAGACCGAGGGAGCGCCGATCGTCTTTGAATCCAACCCCACCTACAACAACCTGTTTGGCCGGATCGAGCATGTCATGCAGTACGGCGGCGTGGCGGTGACCGACTTTACCATGATCAAGGCCGGGGCCCTGCACCGCGCCAATGGCGGCTATCTGGTGATTGACGCCCGTGAGGTGTTGATCAACCCCTTTGTCTGGGACTCACTCAAGCGCTGTATCCGCACCGCCGAGATCAGGATCGAGGATGTGCTGGAGCAGTATCGCTTCATGACGATGGTCTCGCTTAAACCTGAGCCGGTGCCGCTTTCAGCCAAGATTGTGCTGGTGGGTACCCCCTGGATCTACTATCTGCTCTACTACCAGGATCCGGACTACCGTAAATTTTTCAAGGTCAAGGCGGAGTTTGACAGCTCCGTCTCCCGTACAGCGGTGGTCATGCAGGAGTACGCCCTGTTTGTGGCCACCCTCTGCCGCGACAAGAAACTGCTGCATTTTGACCGGGCCGGTGTGGCCTGCCTGCTGGAGTACACCGCCCGGATGGTGGATGATCAGCAGAAGCTCTCTTCCCGCTTCATGGAGATCGCCGACTTCGTGCGGGAGGCCAGCTTCTGGGCCGAGCGCGACGGACATGAGGTGATAACCTGCGGTGACGTGCGCCGGGCTGCGGAAGAACAGCTCTACCGGGTCAACCGGATTGAAGAACGGATGCAGGAACTGTTTGAGGACGGCACCATCATGGTGGATACCGTGGGGGCGGTGGTGGGACAGATCAACGGCCTCTCGGTCATCTCGCTGGGCGACCACACCTTTGGCCGTCCTTCTAGGATCACGGCCCGCACCTGGCTGGGGCAGGCCGGTATGGTCAATGTGGAGCGGGAGGTCAAGCTGTCCGGTCCGATCCATGACAAGGGGGTCTTGATCCTGACCGGCTACCTGGGGGGGCTGTTTGCCCGTACCCATCCCCTTTCACTGTCCGCCTCGATCTGTTTTGAGCAGAACTATGACGGTGTCGAGGGTGATAGCGCCTCCTCCACCGAGCTGTACGCCCTGCTCTCAGCCCTGTCCGGAGTACCGATTAAACAAGGGATTGCGGTGACCGGCAGTGTCAACCAGCGGGGGCAGATCCAGCCGATCGGTGGTGTGAACCACAAGATTGAGGGATTCTACGCGGTCTGCAAGGCAAAGGGGCTGACCGGCGATCAGGGGGTTCTGATTCCCAAGACCAATGAACGGCACCTGATGCTGAAGGAAGAGGTGGTGGAGGCAATTGCCGCCGGACGATTCCATCTTTGGAGTATTGAGACCATTGAACAGGGGATTGAAATCCTGACCGGGGTTCAGGCCGGTGTTGCCGGCAAGAACGGCAGCTTTCCCAAGGATACGGTCTTTTATCAGGTGGCACAAACCCTGAAGAAGATGCATGCGCGGATGCGCGATGAAGATGACGGTAAAGGCAAGACAGCCGCCCACAAGAAAAAGACGGCTGCTACCCGCAAGAAAAAATCTGTTGAAGCAGACAGGGAGGCATAAGATGGGGATTACCTGGAGAGAAGATCTTGCCATAGGGGTTGATCAGATTGACGACCAGCACAAGGAACTGCTGGCCCGCTTTGATCTGCTGCTGAGTTCCTGCAAGGAGGGCAAGGGGCGTGAAGAGGTGCTGCATCTGCTGACGTTTCTGGATGACTATGTGATCAGTCACTTCAGTGATGAAGAAAAACTGCAGAAACAGAGCGGTTTTCCTGAGTACGAGTCGCACCATGCCGAACATGTCTCGTTCATTGCCCGTCTTGCCGAGCTGAAAGAACGGATGCGTTCCGAAGGCGGCGTGCAGATTGACCATGTGCTGGATACCAACAAGCTGTTGCTGGATTGGCTGCTGCGGCATATTTCGGTCAGAGACCGGGCACTGGGACGGTACCTGAAAAGCCAGGGCACCGCCTAGTTGTTGGCCTGCCAGTAGAGGCAGACAGCGCCCCGCCAGCCTATGCTGTCAGGGCGCTGTCCGTTTTTGGGCGGGATAAAGACGAAATCAGTTGCAGTCTTCTCGCCAGAGGCACTGATCCTGGCCGCAGACTGCCGACTTGCCGGTGGCATAACACGGGTCGTTGCCCTCTGTCTGCTGTATCTGCTGTATCAGGTCCGCCTTACGCAGTTTGCCCGCCTTGATCCCGAGTCCTGCTGCAATCTTCTTGACATCATCCAGCTTCATGGCTGCCCCCTTTTCTGCATGATCTTGAGGACAGTATACACAGTTTAGGTGTCTGGTCAAATCCAAGGCAAAAGAGCCCTGCCATTGACAGATGAAACACAAACACCCCGCCGGAAAACCGGCGGGGTGTTTGTGTCTTGCGTGCTACCTGGTTAGCGTTTGATACCGATGGTCAGGCCGCGCTCGGTTGCCCGGCTGAAGGTATGACACATGGAACAGTCGATCTTCTCGCTGGTGACGTGCTTGCTGTGCAGCGAGGTGAAGCTCGGCAGGCTCTCATTGCCGTGGCACTGGACGCAGACCACGGACTGGGCAGCCTTCAGGGCATAGCCCATCGACTTCAGGTTCATCTGGGTTGCCGGTACGCTGGTGGTGCCGTGGCAGGCAGCACACTGCAGGGCGTTGGCCTTGGGTGCCACGGTGTGGTTCAGCATCTGGTACTCGTCGGCCTTGACCATGCTGTAGGCATCGCCCGGGTTCAGACCCATGTTGGTCAGGCCGGACTGGATGGCACCGGCCACATCGGCGGTCTTGAAGTAGACCGAGGTGTTCAGGGCGATCAGCTTGCCGCTGGCGGTGTGCATCGGCTGGGTCGAGGTCTTGTACTTGAACGGATACAGCTTGGTGTTGGCGGTGTTGATGC